>Ga0208244_100821_pt1 | contig 23347 bp, 21 predicted proteins | sample SubbioCR12Aug_5A_FD_184828 | JGI IMG/M metagenome (GOLD analysis project Ga0208244, IMG submission 184828) | Serpentinite rock and fluid subsurface biosphere microbial communities from McLaughlin Reserve, California, USA - CR12Aug_5A (SPAdes) | ecosystem: Environmental > Terrestrial > Deep... | reverse complement strand
GGGGGTTGGCGCGGGCGTCTCGAAGGCCGGGACAGGCTGCGGGTCGGGCGAACTGGCAGACCGAACACAGGCCGCCAGCAAAAGCATCAGCAACGGCAGCCAGGCCAGGGCCAGGATTCGGCTTCCTTTTTCAAATGGCTGGCGCGGGTTCGCTAATAGTTGTCGTGAAGAAGGCCGCATTTTGGGGTATGGGCGCGCGCATGCACGCTCATACCCCAAAATGCGGGGCCTTATTACAGGAGTTGCCAAAGAACTTTTATATGGGGTGGGTTTCTTCAAGGTTTTGCAGGATTTCGTAAGCCTGGATAGGTTTTTCACGCCCTTTGATGGTAACTGCGCCGATGCGGCGGGTCTGGTATTGGTTGACAATGGCGGCCATGGTGGCCGGGCCGACGACCAGGCGGTTGGGGCGGGCAAGTTCCTGCATGCGGAAGGCGACGTTGACCGTGTCACCAAGGGCGTTAAATTCCATTCGCTCGTTATTGCCGATGTAGCCAACCATGGCCTGGCCGGTATGGATGGCGACGCCGATAACGATGTTCAGGTTGTTGCCAAAATCGAGTTTGCTAATTTTTGCCAGGATTTCGACCCCGGCGGAGACGGCCCGCTGTTCGGTCAGGTCGTGGTCGAGGCTGTGGTGCTGGCGGTCTTCAAAGATTGCCATGACGCCGTCGCCCAGGTAGCGGACGGTGCCGCCATGCTTGAAGATGATGCTGGTGGCTTCCTGGTAATAGCGGTTGAGGATTTCGGCGAAGGCGTTGGGGCCGACCTGTTCGGCCAGGGCGGTGGAACCGGCCATGTCGCTGAACAGGATGCTGACTTTGGCCTGGCGCAAGCCGGGAAGTTTGCCGCTGCGCAGGTAGTCGGCTATCAGATGTTCGGCTTCGTCGGGCGGGACAAAGCGTCGCAGCAGTTCCTGGGCGTATTGCTGTTCGCGCAGTTTTTCGATGAGTTCCATGCGCTGGATGGTGAGCGCAACCTGGTGACTGATGGCGATTGCCAGTTGCAGATCGCGGCGGCTGAAGGGACGTGTGCCGGGTCGGGTCTTGGCGAAGTACATGATGCCGAGGGTTTCATCGCCGCCGACGACCGGCACTATCATGTTTGCCGCTGTAACTTCGACCGATTGGTTTTGAATGGCGTTCAAGGCGGCAGTGTTGGGCAGGATTTTGGCGATGTTGGGGAAGTCTTTGTGGTGAATAACGAGACAATCATCGACTGACATGGTGCGCTTCATCATGTCCCGGACTTCAGACATGGCTACGTGCAGGTCGGTGATGGTGTTCATTCTTTTGGAAATTTCATAAAGCAGGACGGCGTGTTCGTCGAGCGATTCGAGCAGCAGTTCGCGGGTAAAGCGGGTGGTGCTTTTCAGGTTTTGCGAATGGGCGGCGGTATTGGTTTCATCGAACAGATGGATGATGGCCTGGCCGATACGAATGCTGTCGTCGGAGCGCATGGCCGATTGCCCGCTGACGCGCTGGCGGTTGAGGTAGGTTCCGTTGGTGCTGTTCAGGTCTTTTATCGAAACCAGGTTTTGGGTGGAATCAAAAATGATTTCCGCATGAAAACGGGACGCAGCAATGTCATGGAGAACGACATCGTTTTCTGTGTTGCGTCCGATGGTTGTTTTACCCTTTTGTATTTCCACCACTCGTGAGTCAGTGTTGGGTTCACTGACGCTTATCCGCCAAGCCATAGCCGCCTCTTGCTTTGATGCAATTTCTTATCGAGATACATTCACAGGTTACACAGATAAGTTTGCCACCATGCAATCTGCGTAACCTGTGATGTTGTGCTCTTGTAGATACCAATATTATACCTGCATTGGCCGCCATTGGCGCGGTTTAAAGCGCTAGGGGCGGGCGGGACTAAATCACTCCTAATTGTTTGCCGACGGTTTTGAAGGCTTGCAGACCTTTGTCCAGGTCTTCGGTGCTGTGGGCGGCGGAAATCATAACCCGGATGCGGGCTTTGCCCTGCGGCACGGTCGGGAAGCCGATCGCCATTGCAAAGACACCCGCCTCGAACAATTCACGGCTGAATTTCTGGGCCAGCGGCGCTTCGCCGAGCATGACCGGGGTGATGGGCGTCTCGCTGACGCCGGTGTCAAAGCCGAGGGTCTTCATCCCGGCCTTGAAATATGCGGCATTGGCCCACAGTTTGTCGACCAGTTGGGTCGAATCTTCGAGCAGGTCGATGGCCGCCAGACAGGCCGCCGCATCGGGCACGGTGACCGCCGAGGAGAACAGGAAGGGCCGTCCGCGCTGGCGCAACCACTCGATGATGACGGCTTTCCCGGCCACCAGGCCGCCGACCACGCCGAAAGCCTTCGAGAGCGTGCCAACTTCGACATCCACCTTGCCATGCAGGCCGAAGTGGTCGACAATGCCGCGTCCGCCCTGGCCAAGTACGCCTTCGCCGTGGGCGTCGTCGACCATCAGCAGGATGTCGTATTTTTGGGCGACTTGGTAGATGTCGGGCAGGGGCGCGATATCGCCGTCCATGCTGAAAACGCCGTCGGTGACGATGAGGGCGCGGCGGTAGTTGGACAGGTTGGCTTTAATTTGTTCATCGAGCGATTTGACGTCGTTGTGTTCGTAAGCGATGATTTTTGCGCCTGAAAGGCGGCAGCCGTCGATGATGCTGGCGTGATTCAGGCGGTCTGAGAAGATGACATCTTCCTTGCCGACCAGGGCCGGGATGGTTGCCAAATTGGCGGTGAATCCGCTCTGGAAGGTGATGGCCGCCTCGACGCCCTTAAATTCGGCCAGGCGTTTTTCGAGTTCGACGTGCAGGCTCATTGTCCCGGCTATAGAGCGGACTGCCGCCGGGCCGACACCCATGCTGTCAACCGATTTGCGTGCCGCCGCGACGATGTCGGGGTGGTTGGCCAGGCCGAGGTAGTTATTCGAGCAGAAATTAAGCACTTTCTTGCCATCCACCACCAGCCACGCGCCCTGCGGTGATTCGATGGTGCGGATGTGGTTGTACAGCCCGGCGGTTTTCAGGCTTTCGATTTCTTGCGTTACCCAATCGAGTTTGGACATGCGTTTCTCCTGGAACGTGGAAATTTATGATTTTACTTTTGATCTGAAAAGGGTCGCATTTTAGGGTGTGAGTGCGTATGCGCTCACACCCTAAAATGCGGGGACTTATCACTGGAATTTTCAAAGAGCCGTTTTTTAATTATAGCCAGTTGACGATGGGCGGCTGTCACCTTTTTATGGTGATGTTAAACCCAGAACTGCGGTAAATATTCCCGATAGGTTGCCAGGTAGTCATCCAAAACCTGCCTGGCCAGATCCAGGTCGCGGATGACGGGGTCGAGCAGCAGGCATTGCAGGGCTTTCTGGCGGTTGCCTTCGAGGACAGAATCGACGCATAGTTGCGAGACGGTGATTTCACGGCGCAGCAGTTCGGCGATGCCTGCGGGCAGCGCACCGACCGAGAGTGGGTGTACACCCGCGCCATCGACAAAGGCCGGGGTTTCGACGGCAGCGCCGAGGGGCAAATTGGCAATTTGCCCTGCGTTTGGCAAAATGGCCGCCTGGTGGTGGTGACTTCCGGCCCCGGCGATGGCTTCAATCATCTCCAGAGCGCCTTCGCTGTCGGTCTCGCGCAACGAGTCAACGACCAGGTTCCCGGATGCCATGTCGTTCAGGCGGTCGAGGCTGAAATCGCGCAGGGCGTCGAAGGTTTCCCAGTCGTAGAGTTGCAGGTTGTATTTGTCCCAGGGGTGGGTCTGCGGGTCGCTGACCCAGGGCAGGTATTCGCAAAGGTGCGAATCGCCGGGGACGGGGAACAGGCCAAAGGCGTTGAAAACGCGCCTCGTCAGCGGTTCAAAATTCGGGTCGTGGGCCGCGTAGCGTTCCCGAAAAAGCGGAGTAAGGTCTGCGCCCGTCTGGCGGTCGTGGATGGAGAGAATCCAGGTGAAATGATTCAGCCCGGCGGCGCGGATGTTTACGCGTTGGAGGGCTTGGTGGATGACTTGTTCACGCAGCGGGTGAAGTTGGATTTCGGCGTTCATGCTGGTGATACCTTCGGGGACGTCGATGCCGAGTTCTTCGGCCAGTACCATGCCGACGAAGCAGTAGCCGATGTAAACCTGGTGGCACAGCCCGATGGCGCGGATGCGGCTGTGGCGGTTGACTGCGTCGCAGATGCGCGTCATCGGGTTGGTGTAGTTGATGAAGAAGGCTTCGGGGCAGGCGGCCTCCATGTCGTGGACGATGTCCATCACCGGGCCGAGGTTGCGGGCGGCGTGGGCAAACCCGCCGGGGCCGCCGTTTTCGGCGTAGGGCTGGCGGATGCCGTACTTGAGTGGAATCTCCCAATCCTGCCGCCACAGGTTTTCGCGCGCGCCAACTTCGATGGCGCTGACGACGAATTCGGCGCCGGGCAGGGCTTCGCGGTGGTGGCTGTGGGCGCTGAGCGTGAATCCGCAGTCCCATTCGCGGTTCAGGCATTCGGCCAGGCGCTGGACGATGTCAAGCGATTGCGGGTTGCGGTCGACGAGTGCCAGGTGCGAACCGCGCAGGCGTTCTGAGCGCAGCAGGGCGGCGAGGGTGTTCTCGCCAAAACTGGCGCTGCCCGCGCCGATGACGGCAATTTTGGTGGGCAGGCTCATGTCTAAATTTCCAGCAAGGCTTCGCGCAGGCGTTCCACTTCGTCAGGGGTGTTGTAGTGGACTGCGCCGACGCGCACCATGCCGCCCGATTCTTCCAGCCCGAGGCGTTCGGTGACGTTGACGGCGTAGTAGTTGCCGTCCCAGACGAAAATGTGCCGTTTGGCGAGTTCTTCCGCCACGCGGCGCGGGTGCAGGTCGCGCAGGCGGAAGGAGAAGGTGGCGACCCGTTTTTCGAGGTGGAGCGGGTCGGCCTGGCCGTAAAGTCGCAGGCCGGGAACCGATTGCAGGGCCGAGAGCAGGGCGCGGCTGAGTTCGAATTCGTAAGCGCGGATGGCGGTCATGGCTTTTTTGAGTTCAAAAACGCGGCCTGTATAGCCTTCTTCGACCAGGCCTTCTTCATATTCCGCGCCAAACTGATGGCCCACCCATTCGAAATATTCGATTGCGCCGAGCACCCCGGCCAGCCCTTCGTGATTCTGGGTTCCGGTCTCGAATTTGTCGGGCAGGCCGTTGCTGGCCGGGCGAACTTTGTAGGCAAACAGGGTTTCAAGGTGTTCGCGTTTGCCGAACAAAATTCCGGCGTGCGGGCCGAAGAATTTATAACTGGAGGAAACCAGGAAGTCACACCCCAGGTCTTGCACGTCAATCGGGCCGTGGGCGGCATACTGGACGGCATCTACATAGACCAGCGCCCCGGCGTCGTGCGCCATTGCGACGATTTTCTTGAGCGGGTTGACAGTTCCGAGCGAGTTGGAAGCGTAGCCAACCGCCAGCAGGCGCGGCTTGCGCTCGAGGGCCTTTTGCAGGCTGTTTAGGTCGAGTGTGCCGTCTTCGACATCGAAATCGACCCAGTTAACGGTCACGCCTTTATCCTGCGCGGCCAAAACCCAGGGCGTCACGTTGGCATCGTGGTCGAGGCGCGTGACGACGATTTCATCGCCTGCGTTCCACATCCGCGAGATGGAGCGGCTGAGGTGCAGGGTCAGGGTGGTCATGTTGTTGCCAAAAATGATTTCTTCGCGGCTGGCGGCGTTGTAGAAATCGGCCATGGCCTGGTGGGCTTCTTCGAGAATGGCGTCGGATTCAATGCTGGTGGCAAAGACGCCGCCGTGATTGGTATTGCATTGCAACAGGTAGTTGGTGATGCGGTCGAGTGAGGGGCGCGCAATTTGCGTCCCGCCGGGGTTGTCGAAGAAGATGGCTGGGCGCTCAAGGGAGGGGAATTGGCTGCGGATGGCAGACAGGTCGAGGGGCATGGTTTTCTCCGGGCTGAAAATTGTCAAATCCCCGTTTATCCCGCTTCCCCACAGCGCAATTGCCTGGGATAAACAAGGATGAACGGGGATTTGTATTTGCGAAAATGGACAGGTTTTTAGAAACCGCAGGCGCTGCCAAACAGGAAGGGGAAGAAATCGCACCACAAGTTGCCGCTGTCTATCCACCACAGGAAACCAACACAGGAGCAGATAAGACACAGCAGGATGATACCCACGATGATGAGCGGCATCGGCAGGGGTTTCTTTTGCGCGGGCGGGGGCGGGATATAGACCGCTTCCGGTTCGGGGCTGGCAGGAATGTGCCCGGCGTATTGCTGCGGTTGCGGCTTGGGCTGTGGCGCGGGAGCCGGGGCGGCCACAGGGGCTGGCGCGGGGGGCGCAACGGGCATCCGCGCGGCGGACGAAATCATGGTCGCGTTGGGGTCAACCGGGGTGACAACTTCATAAAGCAGGTTGATTTGTTCACCAAGCGAGATGATTTCACCGGGCAGGAGCACATGCTGGCCGGTCAGCCGCTGGCCGTTGACAAATGTGCCATTGGTCGAGCCCAGGTCGGTGATGACATACTTGCCGCCCTGGAGAACCAGTTGGGCATGCTTGCGCGAAACTTCGGCATCGTTGATGGCAACTGCATTGCTGGCTTCGCGGCCAATGGTTAGTACATCGCCCTCCATGGGGAAGGTTTTGCCCGGAGTCGGGCCTGCGTGCATGACGAGTTGAAACTGAGCCATATTTCCTCCACAAGAATAAGAACTGTTTGTAGTGTAATGATTTTAAGAAAAAAAGTCAAATACCTGTTCGTCCTTGTTCAAACCCGAAAATTTCTGCAAACGCGCGCGTTACTTCATATTTTACGAGCGGCATGTCTGGCGCTTCGCCCAGCAGGTCTGCCATGCTGATGCTGGCGTATTCGGTGATGCCGCAGGGGATAATGCCGGCGAAGTAATCCATCTGCGGGTCGACGTTGAGGGCGAACCCGTGCCGGGTAATGTTGCTGGCATCGACCTTGACGCCGATTGCGGCGATTTTGGCCGGTTTGCCGCGCTGTTCGGGCAGGCAGCGCGCGCAGCGCTGCGCAATTTCAGGCTGTACCCAGACCCCGCTCAGCCCGGCGACCTGCCCGGCGGCCAGTCCCAGGCGCGCCAGGGCCAGGATGATGGCCTGCTCCAGTTTACGGATGTAGCCGACGTGGTCGCTGTCGGCCAGTTTTAGCAGGGGATAGCCGACCAATTGCCCCGGCCCATGATAAGTGACGTCTCCGCCCCGGTCCACCCAGTGGACGCTGATTCCGCGCCGGGCCAGTTCGGCTTCGTCCCAGAGCAGGTTGGCGGCCTGCCCGCGCCTGCCAAAGGTGTAGGTGTGTGGGTGTTCGATCAGCAGCAGGGTGGCGGGACTTTCGCCTCGGGCGATTTCTGCCGCCAGGCTGTTTTGCAAATCCCGGGCCGGTTGGTAGGCTATCAGCCCCAGGTCGCGGATTTCGAGACGGTTCATTTGGGCAACAGGATTTCGGTCAGGTCGGGCGTGTTTTGCAGGACGAGGTCTGCCCCAACGCGGCGCAGTTCGGGCTCTTCGCCGAATCCGCACAGGACGCCGACCGTCTGCGCCCCGGCGGCCCTGCCAGCGCGGATGTCTACGGTGGTGTCGCCAATCATCAGGCATTCTTCGGGCCTGACGCCCATTTTTTCAGCGGCATAACGGATTGGGTGCGGGAAGGGTTTGGTATGCTCGACGGTGAGTGCGGTGATAATGTCCTGAAAGAAGTGTGTCAATTCAGAATGGTCGAGGAAGGCGCGGGTCGAGCGGTCGTCGCGGGCGCTGACCACCGTCATCGGGTAGTGGGGCTGCAAGGCGGTCAGCATTTCGCGCACGCCTTCGATGAGCAGGTAGTCTTGCAGGGCCGGGTTGCGGTGTTTATTAATCCACTCGACAACCGTGAACAGTTTGTCGTCAAAGCGCAGGCGGTCGGGCAGGCCAATCAGGGCGTTGCCGGGGGCTTCGGCCCACATGACGAAACGGCGGGCAGCATGCCGGGGTTCGCGTCCCGGTAGCAGGGGGCGAAAAGGCCGAAAGAATCGCTCAAATTTCAGGGTGTATACATCGTCGGTGTCGCTGAGTGTTCCATCCACATCAAAACACAAGCCGCGGATTCGTTCAAGGTCGAGCGTCATTGGCTGCTCCTGCTTGCAGGCAAAATGGGAATGCAACCATTTTAACCCATGCTGGCTTGAAAGATGATGAAAAAAGTCAATTGTGCTATACTCGCAACCAGTCATTTTCTTGAGGGATTATGCCCATCGACCAGCAAGCCACCCTTGAACTGTTATACCGAGTCAGCCGCGAATTTGCCACAGCGCTCGACCTTAAGATGGTTTTGCAGCGTGTCTTGTTTGCCGCGTTGCATAATGTCGGCGGCGAGCGCGGCAGTGTGGTGGTAATGGATGACAATGGTCGGGCGGTTGATTCTGCCATCGTCTATGGCAACCAGGTGCGCGAGAATACCACCGTCCAACTGCGCGAGACGGTCGAGCGCGGCCTGGCTGGATGGGTGGTGCGCAACCGTGAGGCCGCGCTGATTCCGGATACGAGCAAAGACGAGCGCTGGCTGCGCCGCGAGGATGATTTGGCGGAGCGTTCGGGGGCGAAGTCGTCGTTGTGTGTGCCCCTGCTGGCGCGTGAAAAATTGGTTGGCGTATTGACCCTGGTTCATCCCGTTCCGGGGGCCTATACCCCCGAAAACATGGAACTGATGCAGGCGATTGCCGACCAGGCAGGGGTGGCGATTATGAATGCGCGCCTGTTCTCGGAAAGCCGCCGCCAGGCGCGGGTGATGACCGCCCTGGCCGAGGGCGCGGTCAGTATGAACGCTTCGCTGCGCATCGAGGAGACTTTCGAGCGCATCCTGGCCCAGGCGCGCCAGGCGTTGCAGGTCGAGACGGCGGCCCTGGGTCTGATTTCGGAACCTTCGGGCGAGATTGTTTTTCGGGCGGCAATTGGCGACCATGCCGAGCGCATTAAAGGCAAGTCCATCCGTGCCAGGGGTGGGGTGGCTGGCAAGGTTGCCCGCGAGGGGCGCGGACTGATTATCCCGATTGTGACCAACGAAACACTGCTGGCCGATGCCGAGCAGTTGGAAGGCCGGGTGCGTATGATGGCCTGCGCGCCCGTCCATGCCCAGGGCAAGGTGATTGGCGTACTGGAAGTCTTCAACCCGATTGTCAAAAGTTTTGACGGCGACGCCCTGCTGGTGCTGACCGGCCTGGGCAGCCTGGGCGGCACGGTGATTCAGAATGCCCAACTGTATGAGCGCCTCGATTTGACCCGCCGCCGCTATCGCGACCTGTTTGAAGACAGCATCGACCCGATTGTGATTACCGACCTGAACGGCCACGTCCAGGAGGCTAACACCAGGGCAACCGTCCTGGCCGGGTACAGTAGCGAAGAATTGAACCAGTTCTTAATTGAGCAAATGCACGATGTGGACTTTGCAAAGACTGGCCGCAAGTTTGAGTTGATAGGTCCTGCGGCTCTTTCGTATGAATCGGCCCTGTATAACCGCCTGGGAGAGAAACACCCGGTCGAAGTCCACGCCCGCAAGGTGCATTTTGACGAGAACGAGGCCATCCAGTGGATTTTGCGAGACATCACCGCTCGCAAAGACCTCGACGCGCTGCGCGAAGACCTGGCGGCGATGATTTATCACGACCTGCGTTCGCCGCTGGCAAACATCCTTTCGAGCGTTGAAATGCTGGATGGCTACATTGCCCCCGAAAACCGCGAAAACGGCGACGCAATGCTGCAAATTGCGCGTCATTCGATAGACCGCATCCAGCGCCTGATTGCATCCCTGCTCGATTTGAACCGCCTTGAACAAAACCAGCCGGTTGGTGAGAAAAAACCGATTTCGCTGGCAGACCTGGTTGACGAGGCGGTGAAGACTGTCAAACCGGCAGCCGATGGTCGCAACCAGAAATTGCTGGTCAAACTGCCTGACAACCCGCCCGAAGTGCTCGTGGACGTGGATATGATTCGGCGGGTGGTGATTAACCTGACCGAGAATGCCGTCAAATATTCGTCGTTGGAAGGCAGCATAGAAATCAGCGCCGAATACAGCCCCGGCTGGGTGCAGGTTTCGATTCAGGATGACGGCCCCGGCATCCCCGAATCGGATCGGGAGCGGATTTTTGATAAATTTACCCGCCTGAAGAAGCAAAGCGGCCCAGACGGCCTGGGGGTTGGACTGGCTTTTTGCAAACTGGCGGTGCAGGGGCATGGCGGAAAAATCTGGGTTGAATCGGCGCCGAAGCAGGGGGCGCGGTTTGTCTTCACCTTGCCGGTTTCACAAGAATCGTAAAATTTTAGGAGTTACATTACTATGCAATTGCTAGCCGAGCATGTTTATATCGAAGACCAGTATGCAGGGGTGGTGTTGGGAGCAATTACGCTCAACCACGGATTGATTCAGATCGACGCGCCGCCCTCGCCCGAAGACGGACGTTCATGGCGCGCCACCCTGCTCAGCCTGAATAGCGGTGTCGAGCGCTTTCTCGTCAATCTCGATTCGCACCCCGACCGCACCCTGGGTGTGCGCGCCATGGATTGCACGGTGGTGGCCCACGAGAAAACCGCCCAGGCTTTTCGCAATCGGCCCAACACCTTCAAATCGCAGGCCGATGAAACCGGCGCGGACTGGGAATCGGTGGTAGGTATGGGAACCATCCGCTGGGCGCCGCCCGAAATCACCTTTACCGAGCAAATGGTCATCCAGTGGAGCGAGGTTCCGATTGTGCTGGAACATCGCCCCGGCCCGACATCCGGCGCGATGTGGGTGGTTGTCCCTGAATCGAAGGTGGTTTTCCTCGGCGACCTGGCGGTCAAACGCCAGCCGCCTTTCCTGGCCAATGCCAACCTGGAAGACTGGCTGAACTCGCTCGACACCCTGCTGGCCTCAGAGTATCGCAACTACCTGCTGGTCAGCAGCCGCGGCGGCCTGGTCAGTCACAGGGAAGTCGAAGCCCAGCGCGGTATGCTTGCCGAAATTCACCAAAAAATTGAAGCGATTGGCAAAACCCCGCAGGGAATGGAAGAAGTCGAAGCCCTGATTCCGGGCCTGGTGGCGGGAATCAAGCCGCCCGCCGAGCGTCTGAAGCAGTACACCCAACGGCTTCGGCACGGTCTCAGGCACTATTACCTGCGCCGTTATCATCCTGCGAGCAGTGTGGAGACTGACGAGGAATAATCGTGAACACACCCTACCAGCCTGTTTTTGAAGTGACGCGTGGCAAAATTGTCGAGTCAATTCATTTTGGCGCTGCCGCTGTAGTCGATTCGCATGGCCGTCTGCTTGCCCAATTGGGTGACCCGCAGGCGGTCACTTTTTTGCGCTCCAGCGCAAAACCTTTCCAGGCCCTGCCGTTCATCGAGCGCGGCGGACACGAAGCCTTCGGCCTTGATGCCCGCGAAGTCGCCATCATGTGCGCCTCGCATTCCGGCACCGATGAGCACGTCGCCACGCTTAAGGCCATGCAGGCCAAAATTGGCATCGGTCTCGACGACTTGCAATGCGGGATGCACTATCCCTTTCACGAGCCGACCAGCGATGCCATGAAAGTGCGCGGTGAACAACCCACGCCTTACCGCCACAATTGCTCCGGCAAGCATACTGGCATGTTGGCGCACGCCAAACTGCGCAATATGCCGCTCGAAACCTACCTCGACCTGAATCACCCGGTTCAGGAATCGATTGTGCAGGCCTTTGCCGAAATGTGCGACATGCCCGCCGAAAACGTGGAACTGGGCATCGACGGCTGTTCCGCACCCAATTTCGCCGCTCCCTTTTACCATGCCGCCCTGGGCTATGCCCGCCTGTGCGACCCGTTTGGCCTTGCGCCTGAACGCGCCGCCGCCTGCCGCACCATTGCCAGCGCCATGACCGCCCACCCGGACATGGTTGCCGGGCCTGAACGCCTCGATACAGCCTTAATGGAAGTCGGCGCAGGCCGGATTCTCTCTAAAACAGGTGCGGAGGGCTACCAGGCCATTGGCCTGCTCCCCGGCGCGCTCGGCGCGGACTCACCCGGCATCGGCATCGCCATCAAAATCAGCGATGGCGACCCTTCCAGCCGCGCCCGCAACGGCGTCGCCCTGGCGATTCTCAAAGCGCTGGGGGCATTGTCCGATTCGCAACTCGAACAATTGGCTGAGTTTGGGCCGCAGAAGCAAATCTACAACTACCGCAAAATCAGTGTTGGGGAGATGCGCCCGGCCTTTTTGCTCGAGCGCGGCTAGGCCCGCAGCGCCGCGATGCTTTACAGGTAGCGCACAAACCGGTTTTGGGCAACCACCAGGATTGCTTTTGGCTCGATGGGCCTGTCGGACAACTCGAACCCCATGATGATGATTTCCTCGCCCTTTTTGAATCAAATGCGAGCAGGCGCCGTTCATGCAAATGATTCCCGAATTTTGTTTCCCCACAATCACATAGGTTTCCAGTCTTGCGCCGCTGGTATTGCTGCCCACCAGCACCTTTTCACCGGCCCATAGCCCGGTTTTTTCCAGCAGTTCCTCGTCGATGGTGATGCTGCCGATATACGACAAGTCGGCTTCGGTGACGGTTGCCTTATGAATTTTGGAACGAAGTACCCAGCGCATAAATTTTCCTTCTCTAACAATAATGGCCTGCCAGCGCGGCAGGTCATTATTTTATACGACTTCACGTTTTTATTGTTCGGGGATTGATTTTGCGCGTGAGACAGGGTAGGATTGTTTCATTCTTCTGGAGGTGACCATGTCGAGCCAAACAGCCCTTGCCGTTCACCAGGCTTTGCTTGAATTTTACGGCGAACCCATCTGGCGCAACCCCTTGCCCGCTGTTGACGAACTTGTTTCCACCATCCTCTCGCAGAACACCAACGACGTCAATCGCGACAAAGCCTTCGACGCCCTGCGCGCCAAATTCCCGACCTGGGAGCAAGTCCGCGATGCGCCCGCCGGGGCGGTAATGGACGCCATCCGTGTGGCGGGGCTGGCCAACCAGAAAGGGCCGCGCATCCAGCAGGTTTTGCGCGAAATCACATCTGAACGCGGCTGCCTCGACCTGTCCTTCCTGGCAGATTGGGAGATCGAAGAATCCCGCGCCTGGCTGACCAAATTCAACGGCGTTGGGCCGAAAACCGCCGCCATTGTGCTGTGTTTTTCGCTTGGCAAACCGGCCTTCCCGGTCGATACCCACGTCTACCGAGTCAGCGGGCGCATCGGCCTGCGCCCTGAAAAGATGAGCGTCGAACAGGCCCATCCGCACCTCGAATCGCTCTTCCCGCCTGAAGCCTACTATGCCGCCCACCTGAACATCATCCGCCTGGGGCGTGAAATCTGCCAGGCCCGCAAACCGGACTGTCCAGCCTGCCCCATCCGCCATCTTTGCAATTTTGGCAGGGCAACATTGACTGATTGAAAATAGGACAAGAAAGGTTTACAATAAATTACCTTAAAAAATATAGAAAGGAGGTGAGCGACATGTCCCGTAGCAGGGAAAAGGGGCAGGGCTTGCTGGAATATGCGCTTATTCTTGTGCTGGTTGCCATTGTCATTGTATTTGCGCTGACCGTTTTTGGCGAATCCATTAGCGAACTTTTCAGTGAAGTTAACAGTGCCTTCCCCGAGTAACCCGAATACCGCACCTGCATCCTGATTAATTTCAAGCATTTTATAATCATCCGATTCATCAACACCAACACCCGCAAAACAGGCGACCGGTTTTTCCGCCGCCTGTTTTGATTCCCGTCAATCTGCGCTTTTCACGAACACCTGCCGCGGGCTGGTTTATAATTCAACCATCACAGGAGAAAGCCATGATTCGTCTTTACAACACCCTCACCCGCAAAAAAGAAGAACTGCAAACCCTCGAGCCAGACGTCGTTAAACTATACGTCTGCGGCCCGACTGTTTACAACGACGCGCATGTTGGGCACGCCATGTCGGCCCTGGTTTTTGATATCATCCGCCGCTACCTCGAATATCGCGGATTTAACGTTCGCCACGTCATGAACTACACCGATGTCGACGACAAAATCATCAACCGCGCCAACGAAATGGGCATCGACCCCTTCGCGCTCTCGAAGAAATACATCGACGAATTCGACCAGAACCTCGAAGATCTCAACATCCTGCCTGCCACCGCCAAGCCGCAGGTCAGCAAGACCATGCCGCAGATTATCGAATTCATCCAGGGCCTGGTCCAAAAAGAAGCCGCCTACGCCGCCCCGAATGGCGATGTCTACTTCAGCGTCAGCGAGGACGATGACTACGGCAAACTCTCAGGCCGCAAACTGGACGATATGCAGGCCGGGTCGCGCATCCAGGTTGAAGAACTCAAGAGCCACCCGATGGATTTCGCCCTGTGGAAAGCCGCCAAACCCGGCGAACCGGCCTGGGATTCGCCCTGGGGCAAGGGCCGCCCCGGCTGGCACATCGAGTGCTCGGCCATGAACCTGGCCGAACTCGGCGAGCAAATCGACATTCACGGTGGCGGCAACGACCTGATTTTCCCGCACCACGAAAACGAAATCGCCCAGACCGAAAGTTTTACCGGCAAGCAATTTGCGCGTTACTGGATGCATAACGGCATGTTGCAACTCGGCGGCGAGAAAATGTCGAAAAGCCTCGGCAACATCGTCAGCATCCAGGAATTCCTGGGCAAGCGCGATGCCGATGTGATGCGCATGCTGGTGCTGAACGGCAACTACCGCAGCCCGCTCATGTTCAATGAAGAAACCCTCGACGGCGCCGAAAAAGGCCTGGAGCGGATTAAATCCGCGCTCAAACCTGCCCCTTCCGCAGCGCCGGGAGCCGCGCCCGAAGCCCTCTCCGCGCTGGAGAAGCAGGCCGCCACCACCCGTGAAGCCTTCCTCGCCGCCATGGATGACGATTTCAACGCTGCAGGCGCGCTGGGCGGCATCTTCGAACTGGTGCGTTCCATCAACGCCGCCCGCGACGCCGGGGCCACCGACGCCCAACTCCAGCCCGCGCAGGCCGCCATCCGCGAACTGGCCGGGGTCTTTGGCCTGCGCCTGGCCGACAAGAAAGGCTCGGGCGATGCCGACAAATTCATCGACCTGTTGCTGGAAGTCCGCGCCGAAGTCCGCGCCCAAAAACTGTGGGCGCTTTCCGACCTGATTCGCGACCGCCTGAAAGCCCTGGGCGTGACCGTTGAAGACAGCAAACAAGGTTCCACCTGGCACTGGTAAGGCAAAGAAGCTTAACGCAGAGACGCAAAAGGAGCAAAGGCGCAAAGTTTTCAAGGCAAGAAAAAATCTCTCTGCGTCTTTGCGCCTTTGCGTTAAAGGTTTAATAAAATGACAAATCTCAATATCCTGCAAGCCCCCTATATTCACCCGACCCGCCGCAACCATGCCCTCGAACACGCCACCCTGCACGTCCTGTCGCGGCGCTTTCCCAACACCCCCATGGGCGGACACTCGAACCCGACTGGGTTCTTCATCGTTGGCAAAGTTCCCACCGAATCGTTGCGCGAGGCGGTCAGTCAGGCCCTCACCCGCCTGCAAAATGGGGAATCCGCCCTGGCCATCCACCCCGGCTGCGGGACGAATTACGCCGTCACCGGCGGGCTGGCTGCGGTTGCGGCCCTGTACGGTTTCATGGGCACCAGGAACACCCGCGAGCGCTTCGAGCGCCTGCCGCTGGTCAGCCTGTTGTCCATTTTTGCCTTCATGCTTGGGCAGGCCCTTGGCCCGCACTTGCAGCGCAAAATCACCACCGACCCCGACCCCGGCGACCTGGCAATTGTGGACGTGTACCCGATTACTTCCAGCCTGCATCGCGTGGTGACGCGGTAGGATGAAAATAGAGCGGCAGGTTCGCCAGTAATCAGGCGGCCTGCCGCTCGGTTAATAGTTGGATACTGCTTTGAAAAGAATTAGAGAGATTGAATATGGACCTGAAACCACCAGAGCACATCAAAAATTACGTTAACGAATACGTTGGCAGGTTTAATAAGATTTACCCCCAACTAGGGAATCTTACGATGCCTGCTGCATCATTATATGCTCAGCCTATTACTTCTACTGCCATCTTCAAGGCATCTGATGGATTTGCTTTATTTTATCTGCCCCCGAATCAACTCAAAGAAAGACCGGAAATTATTTATGTTGATTGTGACACAATTCCACTCGCGCAGTTGGTGCAATCAGTTACGGTCAATTATATTAAAGTGCTATTACCTCCAACTGAGCCCATAAGAGCTGATTTTTCCAACGGAGAGCAGATATTTAATATCCCGCCCGATCTTCCGATCGATATTATGCAACAGGTAAAATATCAAACCCTTAATCCTGAACTAACTAACGCAGTTCTTCGAGATGGAAATTTAGAAATTGTTGGTATGGCAATAACGCCTACAGTACATTTTCTAGACGGTGTTCCCGCAGAAATTTTACCAACAAGGTATCGTGTCTTTTCTCCTGTGGTTTTTCTGCCAACGAACGAAGTATTACTACAATACCAATGGGTGTTTGCTGACATTCTTTGGAAACCTGATGAAATTAACTTAGATTCAGATGCTGCAATTAATTACGCAGAGTCCGATTTACAGGTATTAAGGCTTGGGTTTGAAGTTGGAGTTCATCTAAATCACCTATATCAAAACCCGTATGAGGCAGTTGCTCAAAATTTGATGCAAGCATGCCATAGATTTGAAATGTTAATTAATGACCCAAAAACCATAGAATCAGATATTCAAACATTTCTTGAGAACCCTTCCCATAGATTTATTTTGTCTCCTATACATAAAGCAATCTTTTCACAAAAACCGCTTGGTGGCTTCAAAAAAATACCGGACTTTACTGTGTTACTTCCTGACGGGGAATATCATTTTATTGAGATTGAGAATCCGCACCGTGAAATATACCAATTAAAAGGTGAAGAAATGTCTGCGCACCTTACTCATGCCTTAACTCAAGTTTTAGACTGGCTTCAATATGTTAATGACAACAGAGATACTGTCCGCAGAGAGGATGGTCTGGCAACAATTTATGAACCATCTGGAGAGGTCATAGCAGGGAGAGATAAACATTTAGGACATACAGCCGCACGGCGATTTCAGTTCTACCAGTCCGAGAATCGGAGAATAAAAATCAAAACCTATGATAGGCTACTATTGGATGCCTATTCTTATATCGAAACACTGCGTAGTTTTAATGGACAAACATAGTATCCAAACAATTAAGGCATCTACACAGCGTCCCAAGAAACCCCTATCCCGACAAAAATACCGTTTGTTGGGCAAATTCAGTAAATCACAGTTTCGGTGTTAGGAATAACAACTTGAATTTGTGATTCGCTGAATTTACCATTCATTCTTGACATTTCGAGCCGCGTAGCGGGGAGAAATCTTGCGCACACGGGCAAAGATTTCTCGCTATCGCTCGAAATGACAATCTATAACGAAATATGTCCGGTAGAAAATCGTCGCAAGAAAATCAAGAACCTGTGACTCACATCAGCCTGCCCCTCAAACGTTTCCTGCTCATCGAGCAATGCCCCGAAGCGTGGAAACCCCTCGACCTGTACCTCTTCCGTGACGAGGAAGTGGTTTTCTATGTCGGTCAGTCGCATCTTGCTTTTGCGCGGGTCTGGAAGCATTTACTGGCCGGGTTTAAAGGCCACTCCATCGTCGGGCGCTTTGTCTGGGGCAACTGGCCGGTCTCGATGAAATTCAGCATCGAATTGCTCAGTTCGCAGTCCGAACAGTTCGCGGGCCTCGGCAAGGACCTGGACGCCGCCGAACGTGCCCTGATTGAGCAATATACGCCCTGCTTCAACGTCTCCCTCAACCGCCAGCCGACCGCGCTGCCCTGCGCTTACCGGCCGCCAAATGCCAGGCTGCGCTGCGGCGGTCTCAATAAGTTAATCCACCAGGCCGAACGCGTTGTCCGGGCCGAAAATACCCGTCTTTTGATAAGCGAAAACGAATAGCAGTGAGCCGATGACAGGAAAAATCATGAACGAGTCAATTCGCAAACTCACCGGGGCCAATATGGACATTGACCTGGCCAGCCCGGCGTGCAGCATTGCCTGGGCGCAGCAGGAATGCCCCTGGAACGAAGCCAAAGGAACCGACGCGCACCGCTGCGCCGTCAAGAACATTTCGCTTTGCCCGTATTTTTGCGGAGTCGAATATCCCGACACGCTGCTGTGTTCGTATCCGCATCCCAATCCGTTGGCGAGTGCCTGAAAACCGATTGAATTTATGTTCAAAACAAGGATAATAAAGAGTGTAAGCGAAGCAATTTTGTGAGAAGTTGGTGGGGCCAACCAAGAAAGGAATATCAACACCATGAAACATCCGCTTGCCGTCTGGATTCTCGCCTTCTGGCTGCTCTTCCTGGCCTTTGGCGGCTTATATGGGGGAATTGCCATGCTGCTCGACCCTTCCGGGGCCTCGATGCAAATGGACGAAGTGCTCGGCCTTTTGCCCGTTTCCGATTACCGCCTGCCGGGGGTCTTCCTGCTGCTGGTCATGGGGCTTGTGCCGCTCGCGCTCATCTACGGCCTGCTGGCCCGCCCGGCCTGGCCCTGGCTGCAATCCCTGTCACGCCGCACCAGGGCGCACTGGGCCTGGGGCGCGACGGTATTGCTCGGGCTGGGCCTACTGCTCTGGCTCGCCATCCAGGGCATCCTGATTGGGTTTAAGTGGCCCATCCAGTATGTCACTGCCGCCAATGGGCTGCTGATTTTGCTGTTCGCCTTCCTGCCGCCGGTCAGGGCGCACTACCAGCAATCCCAAAAACGCAAATCGCACCGCCCGGCCTCGGGCGCAAAACCGTGAACCAGGCCCTGCTCGACCGCATCAGGGTCATGAACAAATATTTCACCAACAAAATCCTGATTCATGTTGCGGGCAGGCAGTTCGGCCACTTTGCCATTCTCGAACACATTGGCCGCAAAAGCGGCAGACGCTACCGCATCCCCATCATCGCCGAACCGCTCGAAAACGGTTTCGTCATCGCCCTGACCTACGGCAAAAAAGTGGACTGGTACGGGAACATCCTCGCCAGCGGCGGCTGTGCCTTGCGCTGGAAGCAGCGCGACTACACCCTGGTCAATCCGCGCTTTGTCACGCCGGAAACCGGTCTGGGCGTTTTCCCAAAAATCCTGCGGCCCATCCTGCGCCGCAAAGGCATCCAATATTACCTGTTACTGGATACGCTTGGACAGACGCCGACCCAGGCGGTACAATGAAGCCGCCAAAAACCTGCCCAAAGGATGCTTTATGGAAACCTTCTTCTCTTTTCTTGAAAAACGCGTCGACGACTGCTCCTCGCTCCTGTGCGTGGGACTTGACCCGCACCTTAGCGACCTACCCGAGCCGACCGCTGCGGGCGCGCTCACCTTTAGCCTGAATCTCGTTAAACAGACCGCCCGCTACGCTGCGGCCTTCAAACCCAACGCCGCCTTCTTCGAGCAGTTCGGCGCGGAGGGTTGGACGGCCCTCAGGCAGGTCATCGAAGCCGTCCAGGTCGAATCAGAGCGCCTGGGTTCGATGATTCCGGTCGTCCTCGACGCCAAACGCGGCGACATTGCCTCGACCGCCGAGGCCTACGCCAAATCCGCTTTCGAGACCCTTGGCGCGCATGCCATCACCCTCAGCCCCTACCTCGGTAAAGACTCCATCGACCCCTTCCTCCAGACCCCCGAAAAGGGCGTCTTCCTGCTTTGTAAAACCAGCAATCCCGGCGCAGGCGATTTACAGGATTTGACGGTCAACGGTCAACCGTCCATGCCCTTATATGAGCACGTCGCCCGCCTGGCCGACACCTGGAACACCGGCAACAACATCGGCCTGGTGGTGGGTGCAACCCAGCCCGAGGCGCTGGCCCGCGTCCGCGCCGCCGCGCCTGGCCTGTGGTTCCTTGCGCCAGGCGTCGGCGCCCAGGGCGGCGATTTGGAGACGGCGCTCAGAGCGGGCTTGCGCGCTGACGGCAAGGGCATGTTGATTCCCGTCTCGCGCGCACTCTCACGCTCCGCCAACCCGGCCCTGGCCGCGGCCGAACTGCGCGATGAGATTCTCGAAATTCGCCGCGCAATAACTCTGTCCCGTTAGCGGACTAACACACAAGGAATTTCCCGCCATGACCTCCGAATCTCGAATTTCGAATAACGAATTATCCGCCCTGGCCGATGCCTTGCTCGACGCGGGCTGCATCAAGTTTGGCGAATTCACCCTTAAATCGGGCCTGCTTTCGCCCATCTACATCGACCTGCGCCGCATCATCTCCTACCCGGTTCTGCTGCGCCAGGTGGGCGAGGCCTACCTGCCTCTGGTTGGCAGCCTGACATTCGACCGCCTGGCCGGGCTGCCCTACGCCGCCATCCCGATAGCGACTGCCGTATCGCTGGCCGGCGATTACCCGATGATTTATCCGCGCAAGGAAGTCAAAGCCTACGGCACAAAAGCCGAAATCGAGGGCGATTTCAAGGCTGGCGAAACGGCCCTGGTGATTGACGACCTGGCGACCACTGGCGGCAGCAAGTTCGAGGCCATCAAAAAATTAACAGCCGTCGGTCTCAAGGTCAGGGATGTGGTTGTGCTCGTGGACCGCCAGTCGGGCGCGCGCGAATCGCTCGAACAGGCCGGTTTCCGCCTGCACGCCGTCCTGACCATCCGCGAAATGCTCGACCATTGGGAGAAAACCGGAAAGGTGGCTGTCGAAAAAATCGCCGCCACCCGTGCCTTCCTTGGGCAGGCATAAGCCTTTGCAGGCATACTACCTGCCTGAAATGACGGTCTTTCACAAAGGTTCTTTGGGAATTCCCGTGAAAAGTCTCCGGATTTTGGGGGATGGACGCGCGTCCATCCCCCAAAATCCGATCTTCTTCTCATCAAATACCAGAGAGGCCTCATAAATGTGTGAGAGGCCGTCATTTTTATGCTATAACTCACCCGGTAGAAGGACAAACCTAACTGTATTTTGCTTTTTCTTTATGAAACAATGAATCATGCTGTCTGTTAACCTGTTTGGAACACCACGCATCCTCAGGAATAACCAGCTGATAGCCATTTCACGGCGCTCGGCTCGCACCTTGCTTTTCTACCTCGCCGCCCAGGAAAAGCCGGTTTCACGCGCCCGCCTGGCAGCTTTATTTTGGCCTGATTTGCCCGAAGCGGAATCCCGTGAAAATTTGCGTGACCTTTTGAGCAAATTGCGCCAGGGGCTTGCGCCGCGGCAGGATGTCTTGCTCACCCGCCAGGAGAATGTCAGCCTTGACTTCAGCAAAGTCGAGGTCGATTACCTGCAATTTTGCCAACACATCGAATCGGTTGCCGGGCCGGTTTTTCGCTTGCCTTCCAGGGAAAGTCTTGCGCCTGCCCAATATTATTCTTTGCAGCGCAGTATTCAACTTTGGGACGGGCAGGAATTTTTAAGCGGATACGACCTATCGAACAGCGATTCTCTCAACCGCTGGCGAACCCAAATATGCGCTGAAATTGACAACCAGGTGCTCGCTATTCTTGAGCGCCTGGCAGAGTATGACATTCTGCACGGGAATATTGAAAAAGCCGTTCTCTGGCTCTCTCGCGCTGCGCGGCTGGATTATTACAACGATGTACTGCAAAAACGCCTGGTCGAAACCTGCCTGCAGGCAGGGATGCAGTCGCAAGCCCGTCAGCAATACGAACAATTTAAGCAATTCTGGGTGCGGGAATCGCCGGCTGAACTGCCCGGGTATCTGGCCAGCCTTGAGCCGCGGGTCTACAAACCAGCATCCGACTTTTTAAGTGAACTCGACAACCGCTGGCCGATTAAGACCAGCACCCAGGTTCCCTTTGTCGGCCAGCAGGGTGTCATTCAGGAACTGGAACAGGCCTGGCGCACCGGCGACACGGTTTTGGTTTTGGGCGAGGCCGGTTCCGGCAAGACCCGCCTGGCGCAGGAATTTTTCCAGCGCATCCTGCCTGGCCCGCGCCTGATGCTTGGGGCCTGCCAGTCGCTTGAATCGAACCAGCCTTTTTCCCCCTGGGTGGGAATGCTGCGCCATGCCGTTCATCCACAGGAATGGCGCAGCCTGGATATCGTCTGGGCGCGTTCGCTTTCGTTGCTGCTGCCCGAACTGTCGGCCTTGCGCGAGGAGTTGCCATCCGCTTATATGCTTAAGCCGGAAATTCCGCGCTCGGTGCTGGTCGAGTCCATTCACCAGACGCTTCTCCTGCTCTCACGCGAAGGCCCCTTGTTTGTCTTTATCGACGATGTCCAATGGGCCGACGAGACCTCCCTGGCGGTGGTTGCCCACTTGCTGCAAAACAAGTTTTTCAGCCCTGGCCGGAGCATACTCCTGATGGCCTCGCGCCTCGAGGAGCAAAACCCCCTGCTTGATTCCCTGCTGCTTTCGCCCACCCACCAGCGCATTCGCCAAATTCAACTCCCGGCCCTGGAGTTGTCCGAAATCGGCGAAATGTCCGAATCGGTTTTGGGCCAGCCGCTTCCTGAAGCCTTCCTCGAAAAACTCGACCGTGACACGGGCGGAAATCCATTCTTCCTGCTCGAAGTCCTGCAATCGCTGCTCGAAAAAGGCCTGCCCGAAGATTTTTCACAGATGGAAAACCTGCCCCTGCCGCATTCTGTGCATGAACTCATCCAGCACAGGCTGCGGGCGCTTTACCCCGATGCCCTTGAGGTGCTTTCCACCGCCGCCTTGATAGGCAGCCAATTCAGCCTCGATTTAATCGAGAGCGCGACCCACTTCCTGCCCGAAGTGACGGTGCGCATCCTGGACGAACTGGAAAGAGCGCGGTTGTTACAGCCGGTTCCGGTCGACCCGACCATTTATGGCTTTCCGCACGAGAAAATCCGTGAAAGCCTGCTGGTGGATATCAGCCCGGTGCGCAAGCGGCTCTTTCACCAGAACATTGCCCGCGCGCTTGAAAAATCCCTCGGCCAGCAGACTGGGCCGCAGGCTGCCAGCCTGGCCTATCATTACGAACAGGCCGGGAACTTCTCCGAAGCCTTTGAATACTGGAGCCTGGCAGGACGCCACGCCCACCGCCTGGCATCCTTTCGTGAAGGCGTGACTGCTTTTGAGCGCGCCCAGCGCCTGATTGCGCGCACACCCGGGCTGGATGAACAAGACCTTTACCAATTTTACGCCTCATGGAACGACGCTCTCTTCCAGAGCGACCAGCCCCAGGCGCTTAAGCGCATTAACCAGGCATTGCTGGCCCTGGGGCAGGAGCGCCAGAGTCCGCTCTTGATAGGCACTGCGCTTTCCGGCATGAGCGACGCGTATATGGCTGAGAATGATTTCGAGGCGGCTTTGAAAAGCATTCAGGAAGCCCTGGAGTATGTGCGCCTGAGCGGCAACGAGTACGAAATGGTGCGCACACTCGACCGCGTGGGTGTTTACCATTACATGCTCAATCGGCTGCCCG
>Ga0208244_100820_pt1 | contig 23369 bp, 24 predicted proteins | sample SubbioCR12Aug_5A_FD_184828 | JGI IMG/M metagenome (GOLD analysis project Ga0208244, IMG submission 184828) | Serpentinite rock and fluid subsurface biosphere microbial communities from McLaughlin Reserve, California, USA - CR12Aug_5A (SPAdes) | ecosystem: Environmental > Terrestrial > Deep... | reverse complement strand
GCCGACGGTCCTGGTGTGGCGTCGGCGGTATGCAAAGGCGGGGGTCGCGGGCCTGCTCAAAGATGCGCCCCGTCCGGGCCGTCGCAAGCGGATCGGGGCCCAGAAGGTGGCGGCCATCGTGACCGCCACCCTGCACGCCACGCCCCCTGATGCGACGCACTGGAGCACCCGAAGAATGGCGCGCACGCAGGGGGTGAGCGAGGCCACCGTGCGGCGCATCTGGCACGCGCACGGCCTGCAGCCACATCGCACCGAGACGTTCAAGTTGAGTCGGGATCCCCACTTCGTCCGCAAGTTGCGGGATGTGGTCGGGCTGTACCTCAACCCGCCAGATAAAGCGTTGGTGCTGTGCGTGGACGAGAAAAGCCAGATCCAGGCCCTGGATCGGACGCAGCCGAGCCTGCCGCTGCGGCCGGGGATCCCGGCGCGCCAGACCCCTGACCACGTCCGCCATGGGACCACGACCCTGTTTGCGGCCCTCAACGTCTTGGATGGGACGGTGATCGGCCACTGCCAGCCGCGGCACCGCAATGCGGAATTCCTGGCCTTCCTGGAGCGGGTGGACCGGGTGGTCCCGCGCCGACGCGAGATTCACCTGATCCTGGACAACTACGGCACGCACAAGCATCCGCGGGTGCAGGCGTGGTTCGCGGCGCACCCGCGGTACCATCCCCACTTCACCCCGACCGGGTCGTCGTGGCTCAATCTGGTGGATCGCTGGTTTGCGGAGATCACCCGCAAGCGCATCCGGCGCGGCGCGTTCCGCAGCGTCCGCGAATTGGAGCGGGCCATCTACCAGTACCTGCGGGAGAACAACAAGCACCCCCGTCCGTTCATCTGGACATCTACAGCATCGACGATCATGCGCAAGATCAAACATTGTAAAGAAGCGTTAGACGCGGGACACTAAGAAGGAGGGCAAAGGCTTCGACCATCGGCGGTCTGACCACACCATAACTCGCACGGATGGGTGGCAGTCAGTGCCGTGGCTCCGATGTCGCATCCGAACCTTCAGGCGCCAGCATGTATCCGACACCGGGCTTTGTGACCAGCAGCCTGGGAGCGGCAGGATTCGCTTCGAGCTTTCGCCTCAGGTTGCGGATGTAGGTCCGGAGGTAATCCACGTCATCTCGATACTCTGGACCCCACACCCGCGTCAGCAGCTCACCGTGCAGCAGCACCTTCCCGGCGTGGGTGGCCAGTTCCTGAAGCAGCTTGAACTCCGTGGGCGTCAGTGGCACCAGGCGCCCGTCGCGCCGCACTTCATGGCGCCAGAGATCGATGACCAGAGGACCGATGGTGATCGTGGCAGCCCGCGCCTCCGGGGCGCTCGCCCGCCGGAGCGTGGCCTGCACCCGGGCCACGAGCGTGGCCGCGCTGAACGGCTTGGTGATGTAGTCGTCGGCTCCGGCCTGGAATCCGGCTATCTCGTCCATCTCCTTCGCCTTGGCGGTGAGCATGATGATGGGCACGGCGCTGAACTCGCGAATGCGCCGACAGACGGCGATGCCATCGAGCGACCCGGGCAGCATGATGTCCAGAAGAACCACGTCCGGGTCCTGGGTCGCGGCCAGTTCCAGGGCCTGTTCGCCGTCGGTCGCGGTGAAGGTGGCGAACCCGGCCGCCTCCAGCAAAGACCTGACCAACCGGAGCAACCTGGGCTCGTCGTCGACGACCAAGACCCGATCTCGATCGGAACGTCGCGTGTTCACCGGGGACGAGGTCCGCGTCTGCGGCGCAGTAAGGCGACAAACAGCATCGTCCCCTGCCCCAGTGTGCTCTCAGCCCAGATCCGGCCGCCGTGCTGCTCCACGATGGCGTGCGCGATCGGCAGGCCCAGCCCGCTTCCAGCCACGCGGCCGGCCCGCCTGGCCCGGAAGAACTTCTCGAACAGGCGGTTGAGTTCATCAGGGGCAATTCCGATTCCCTGATCAGTGATGCTCACCACGACCTCGGCCGGATACGCTGTTCCGCGGACGGTGATCAGGCCACCACGCGGAGAGTACTTGATGGCATTGTCCAAGATGTTCCGGAACACCTGCTCCAGGCGGTGCGGATCAACCCGGATCGCAGGCCACTGCGGCGGAAACTCCATCTCAAAGCGATGCCGGTCCGTCTGCCGGGAAAACTCGGCGACGAGCCGCTCGAGCAGGCGATTCAGCAGGACAGGCTCAAACTGCAAGGTGAGGCGCCCGCCATCAATCGCGGCAGCCTCCAGCAGTCCCGCGATCAGGGTCGTCAGAGTGGTGGTCTCCTGGTCGGTAATTTGCAGCGCTTCCCGCACCTGTACCTGATCCCAGGGCTCCGGCGTTTCCAACAGGGCAGTGGCGTACCCCCTAATCGAAGCGAGCGGCGTGCGCATGTCGTGGGCCAGGGTCGCAAGAAGATCCAGGGTGGCGCGAGATGGATCGGAAGCGCGGAATGCGTCGGCCTGTTCTTGCGCAGTAACGGCAGCGGACACGCCAACCGCCAACAGGGGTGCCAGGCGGGTCAGCAGCCTCCGGTCAGCCGGGGAGAATGGCTCGGCAGAATCCCGGACGAGGACGAAGACGGCCTGGGGGTCCGTCCCGTCACCGGTCACTGCTACAGCGATGTGGTGCGCTGCGAGGGGTCGACCTGACAGCGCCTCCAGCGCCACACGACGTGCAGAGCCGATTCGGCGGGCCGAGAGGTCGGCAGGACACGTCGCCAGCGGTAGGCCCGACAGATGTCCAACCGGAGCCCAGGCCAGGCCCTCGCGTGCGCCTAGAGCGAGGACAGTGCCCTCCAGGAGTGACCGGGTCACTCCGGCGAGCCGGTCCCGGCTCGCGTCAGGCGCAAGCGCCCTGGAGTACGCGCGGACGCCGTGCGTCATCGGCTGGACGTGCAGACCGTCATTACCGGGCGAGGCGATCGAGCCCTGCGCAGCCACCATGAGACCACCATAGAAACGCCTGCTTCGCCGCAGATTCTTGCGCGCCGCGCACTTCTTAGGTCTCTGCCCACGCTGCCAAAACAGCGGATGGGATCGGGCCGGTCTCATTGTACCATCGCAGGTACAGACTCTGGGGGGGCGCATCCTCATCACAGCAGCTCCCGGGCTAACCTGCAGAGGGCCAGACCGGGCATGGCGGGCGTGACCAGATGCACGGTGAGGACGAGCGGCGTCTCCGGGACCCGCTCGCCAAAGCGCTGCGACAGCTCCCTGGCGATACCCGTAGCAAGGTCCTCAGACCCGCAGCGTTTCCGTCCCGGAACGTGTCAACACCTCTGAGACAAGTTCCTTTGTGAATTAGGCTCCCGGCCGCTCACCTCCTTCGTGGTCGTTTGGATCTGCGGTCGGTTGATCCAGGCCGCCGTGGGAAGCGGCCACGGCCTGGGGGCTCCCTTCACAAACCGCTCGGGATGGGCAGCGTACGCGGCGGCCAGGGCCTCCGCCCGGACCCCCTGGATCTCCTGGACCCAGCCGTAGTGCACGGCCTCCGGGGTCATGTAGGCGATGCCGGAGTGGCGGTGGCAGGTGTTGTACCAGCAGAAGAACTCTCGGCAGAAGGCCCGGGCGTCCTCGATGGAGCCGAACCGGGCCGGGAAGGTCGGCTGGTACTTGAGGGTCTTGACCTGGGCCTCGGAGTAGTGGTTGTCGTTGGACACGTGCGGCCGGGAGTGGGTGCGGGTGACCCCGAGGTCGGCCAGGAGCAGAGCCACCGGCTTGGAGGTCATCGAACTTCCCCGGTCGGCGTGGATGGTGAGCTCCCCCGGGGCGATGTCGTGCTTGGCGATGGTCTCCTCGATGAGCCGCTTGGCGAGGGCCGCCGACTCCAGGTGGGCCACCATCCACCCGGTGACGTAGCGGGAGAACACGTCCAGGATCACGTACAGGGAGTAGTAGGTCCACTTGGCCGGGCCGAGCAGCTTGGTGATGTCCCAGGACCACAGCTCGTTGGGCCCGGTGGCAAGAAGCTCGGGGCGGGGATGGGCGGGGTGCTGCAGCTGGTTGCGCCGCTCCCGGACCTCCCCGTTCTCCTCGAGCAGGCGGTACATGGTCCTCACCGAGCACAGGCAGGTCCCCTCGTCGAGGAGCGTGGCCACCACCGTGGCCGGGGAGGCATCGCAGAACCGCTCGGAGTGCAGCACGCCCAGGACCTCGGCTCGCTCCGCCTCCGACAGGCCCCGGGGGGAGGCAGGGCGCTCCCCCTTCTCGGCTACCGGCCTGGGCCGCCGGCGCCGGCACAGCGAGGCCCGGGAGACCCCGAGGACCCGGCAGGCCGCCCGATGAGGGTTCCCCACTCCCGCTGGCGGTGCCAGTCCACCAGGTGGGAGGAGTGCAGCCCCTCCCGGCGGAGCAGAGCGCCGATCTGACCAGGCTCGGTGGCCCGGTCGGCCTCTTCGAGGATCCGCAGCTTGTGCTCGGCGGTGAACTGCCGCCGCTTGGCCTTCTCGGGGACCTCCGGGTCGGGCCTGGGGCCATCCACCTGCCAGTCGGCAGACACGGCGGTCTCAGGATGAACCTGCGGACGCGGCCTCGGTAGACTGATCGCCATCGTAAGGCTCTCCTTCCTCGCCCTCGTGGGTCAGTAATTTCGGCGGGGAAGCTGTCTCAGAGGTGTTGACACGGAGGGCTCCCCCCGGGCCCACCTTAGCAGGAGGGCGACAAAGAGCGCACAAACATCGCGGGATAGTGTATGGAGATTGGATGAAGAGAGGGCATGCAGACGCCAGGAGATACTGGCGGGTCAGGCCTGTCAAGGGATATCGACGAGTCGCTCCGGCCATAAACGTAGGGTCCCGGGGGATGGCTGGGTACCATCCAGCCGGCCGCAAAGATCCTCCCCCACAATGCTCAGTAGCGGACCGCCGGGCAGCTTCCACCCAGGGCGTTCGGTGGCAAGATGACGTCGAAGACCGTCTTCGAGCGGTCCGCAGAGCCACGCAACTGGAAGGGGGCCGCTTATGTGGCAGCGGAGCACGATCCAGGCGGCGTCAGAGGTGATGAGGTCTACAGCCTTGACCGCATCATGCCGGGCCGCAAGATAGACCGCCACTTCGTACGCAAGCGCCTTCCGGGCTTCTTGCCAGCCCGACGCACCAAAGTTCGCAACGCGGCGGACCATCCCACGGGAGGCACTTTCGATGCCCCCGGGCAGCAGGACGATCACGTCAAGGGCGCGCCGATCACCTGGTTCCGGGAGGTTCTTCACGCATTTCTCACATACTCGGGTGTTGACTTTCATGCGTTTTTCATTCCCGGCGGGGTACCGTAGGAGTGCGGGGGAGCGAGGAGGATGCCCCAAATGCAGGGAGCAGAACGGGTGCGTGCGCGCGCCAGGCCGCTCGTGGCGAGGGCCATAGCAGCCGGGGCCGCGCGGTTCGATGTGGAGGCGTCGGAATTCGGGCGGCGCCTTGCCAACGGGGATGTGGCCGCGTGGAACGCCTTCCGCGCCTCGCTCGCGCTCGACATCGCGCGACTTCTGGCAGACCTCGAGCCGGCGATCGATGCAATCTACGCTTGCCCATACCCGGGTCGTCCCGGCGGCCCGGTCCTGCTGATCGCATGCGAGCGGCCTCAGACGCCCGCCCTCGCACATGCTATCCGGCCCCTCAATCAGGAGCTGGGCGACTGCCTTAGATCCGCTGGCATCGAACTCGCGGAGGCCCTGTTCGACGTGCGTGTCCTCGATCTTGATGACCCTCACCTGCGCCGCGGGATCTCGCCCGTCGTTGATGGGCGCCAGCTCATTCCGATCCGCGTGTGGGCCCGACCCTCCCGGGTTGCGGCACCGGCCTGACGGGATCCAGAACGCCCGGCCTCACCCCTCCCTGACACAGAGCGCGCGAGTCCGCCGTGATCTCGGACGACCTTCGCTGCCCTTGCCGCGTGGGGATTCCCCTGGTGCTCCCGCGGCCACAGGGCTCACGGCGGTGACTCGGAGCTTGATCAACCCCGCCGGCACCTCGATGGCTGCCTCTTCGCCGACGTGCTTCCCGAGCAGTCCCTGACCCACCGGGCTCAGGTACGAGATGCACCCGGCCTCCGGGTCGCTGTCCAGGGGGACCACCAGCGTGTATGCGTTGACCTCGCCCGTGGCGCGGTCGGCCACGGTGACGCTGCTGCCGATCGCAGCCGTCGTGGTGGATCGAGACGCGGGGATGACCTGGGCGTCTGCCAGCAGCGCTTCCAGGGTTGCGATCCGTGCTTCGGTTGTTGAGAGATCTTGCCGGACAGCTGAGAGCCTATCGCCCCCCTCGAGTGGATCCCATGATGCCTGTTCCGCCGCCACCAGACCAGCCAACTCGCGCAGGCGCGCTTTGAGCCGGTGCAGTTGCTCCTGGGCTGCCTTGAGCCCCTTACGTGTCACGTACACTGGCTTCTCGTCCATGATCGTGGATTGCTCCTCCTTCGATGAATGTGCGGGCAGAGCACGCCACGCCGCTCGGCGATCGATGGAGGCCTGGTGATCAGTCGGGATTCGCCGGTTAGCTGCCCGACGACCAGATCAGCGCCGGTTGCTGGTGCACTGACCGGAAGAGCGCGGCCATCCCCTTGCCCCCGCTGATCATCGCCCGCGTCAGCGGATGCACAGTCAGCACCAGCGGCGTGTCAGGCACCCGGCTGCCAAGCGCCCTGGCCAGCTCCTTGCCGAGGCCAACGGCCAGGTCATCGAGTCCAGCGGGAATCCGCTCCATCCTGAGAATGACATCGAGCGTGGGCTCCGCAGGGGCGTCCGGCGCTTCGGGCACCTCCTCATCCAGCTCCCACAGATGCACGCTGCGGATCTGGGGGAAGCGCTCGGTCAGGATCGCGCCCACCTCCCGCGCGAGCTCAAAGCGGAACCGGCTCCAGGTCATCCGGTCCCGAGCACGCAGGCGTCGCGTGATCTCTCCCTCGGGGACCCCGACCTTCCTCGCCACCGCTCCGAGCGCGCGGGAGAAGGCCTGATCGCTGTCAACGGCGAGCTTGCGTGGTTCAACCAGCACGGCTGTCCCCATGTTCGTTCGTCCTCACCTTCCTGATGCCTACAATCTCCACCGGGCCGCTTCGGCGACCCGTCCCACCGCCAGGTCAAACGCCGCCTGGCGGAGCGTGAGCCGCCCGGCCTCGTGGCACTCCCACACCTCGTTGAACGCGCGCGCCATCTGGTCGGCCAGCCGCGCGCGCACCTGCGAAAGCGTCCAGGACTCGCGCTGCCAGTTCTGGACCCACTCGAAGTAGATCACGACCACACCGCCGGCGTTTGCCAGGATGTCGGGCACGACGACGACGCCCCGGTCGGCGAGCATCGCGTCGGCAGCCGCGGTGGTCGGACCGTTTGCGCCTTCGACGACCGCCCAGGCGCGCACAGCAAGGATCGCAGCACCTCGTGCATCCCGTCGTCGAGGTTTAGGCGGGCTGCGGTCTCGTTGAACTGAGCTAGAACCGACTGAAGCAAGGTTTCTCCCGCCGGCTGAAGTACAGGAGATACTCGAACGACTGTTTGCATGACACGACCTCCTTCGGACTTACCGTAGCAGGACGGCCACAAAGAACGCATAAACGCCGAAGGCCGGCGTATGAGGATCTCATGAAGGCGGAGGCCTCCGAGTAGGAGTCCGCTCGCACGCACGTGAATGCGCGATATGCCGACAGTCCATGCAGGGCGGCGAGCTCAAGCAGGGGGCAAAGGGGGATTTCCCGACTCGCCGTCGAGACAGAGCCAAACCTGAACCATAGCCCCTGATTGCTTGCGGACGTTACAGAATCCAGACCTCCTGACATAGGACCTCCGCAATCTGTCCGCTTTTCGTGCTAGCGGGGCCCGCGGACATCACACCTGGTCCGCAGCCGGGTTCCGGGGAAGAAGGTGGGGGTGCGGTTGAGTTCCTGGCAGAGTGCGGCGATAGCGCGGGTACGGTGAGCGGAGCTGAGGGGCGCGAGGAGGCGGACCAGGTCGCTTTCGGCCTGGTAGGCGACCATCTTGAGGAGGTTGGTGAGGTGCTTGCGCTCGGGGGCGAGCTTCACGACCTCACCGGCGACGCCTCTTGCACGGGCACACGCACGGGCACGGCGGTGCGCTTGGCCTCCAGCGTAGCAACCCGCTTCATGGCGGCGCGGAGGGCGTGGGCGATCTTGCCTGCCTGCGCAGGCAGGAAGCCGCGCATGGTGGGGCGGCGGCTCTCGGGGTTGGCGGAGGCAGCACGGCCGTAGTCCGCCTGGAGCCGCAGGAGTTCGGCCCGGGCCTCGCGGAGATTCGCGTCGAGCGCCCTGCGCACGGGGTTGGGGACGTCCCGGGCCGGGTTGTCGGGTTCGATCCTATAGTCAAGCAAGGCGTCGAGGGCATACTCCTCCCCGAGGTACTTGAAGAAGTTCTCCTGGCGCCATCGCTCGAACATCCGGTAAGCCACCTCCGCGGCGCGGAGATCGCGCCGGGTGGTGACGATGGGTGTCTGATGGCCGTCCTCGGAGAGCCGCGTGACCTGTCGGAGGCGAAGTTTTCCGCCGAGAAGCGCCACGCCCTGGTCGGCAAGAGTGTAGGTGATCGGGCGTCCGTCGATCACGGCCGAGTGCTTGCGGAAGCGGCTCTTCGGCACTCGACGGACGCGGCCCTTGCGATAGGTGAGGAGGTCGAAACCCTCGGAGACGAGGCGCTGGAAGAGCTGGGGGCTCCAGCCCCCGCGGTCGAAGACCACGGTGACGCGCCGCTCCCCGACGAGCAGTCGTACCTCGGCAAGAACGGTGGGAAGCATCTTGACCAGCCCGGCATTGCCTTCCGCCATGACGACGAAGAGTGGAACGCCCTCCGCGTCGTTGACCCAGTAGTCGGAGGTGGCGGGCATCGAGAGGCGCATGCGGGCGACGTGGGCCTTGGGGATGAGGCGCTGACCGTGGTAGACGCGGACGTGGCCGTCCACATAAAGGAAGCCCAGGACGGCCCCACGGGCAGCCACCCGGCGCGTGGCCAGGGCACGCCCGAACTGCGCGGCGCGGCCGAGGGCCTGCCTGCGCAGGCAGGCGGCGAGACGGGTGAGCTTTCGCCGGACCGTCTTGACCTCGGGGGCACGATCCAGGCCGAGGATGCGGACGAGGTCCTCGGGCGGGTGCTCCTTGAGGGCCTCCGGACGCTTGATGCGCAAGAGCGCCATCAGGAGGAGCGCGACAAGCGTCGTGCGCAGCCCGTAGAAGGCCGAGCCGATGCTACCGTAGACCTCGCGGGCGATCTCAAGCACCCCGCTCTCGGCGAGGGCCGGCATGGCGAGCAGGACACCGGCGCCTGGGACACGCGCGCCCGCACGGAAGGGTGGTACCGCGTCGTCGAGCATTCCCAGGTAGGCCAAGAGGCGGTCGAACTGGCGGTCGGCGGGGTCGGTGTCGAGGGGCAGCGGGAGCGTCCCGTCGTCGTGGGTCGCCGAAAGGGACGCGTGCCCAGCCAAGCTCCCCGACGAATCCACGGGAGCTGCCTCCATGGGTGCCTTCGCAAAAGCGGACAGTTTTGGGTGCGCACCCCCGAGGGACGGCGAGGCAGGAATTACGCGGGCTTCCTCGGGTCTATGTCAGGAGGTCTGGATTCGGGACCACATCAAACCCCAACTTGCTGAGCTGGTCGCAGTACGCCGTCTCGTGCGCCTCGACGCAGACCGTCTTAGGGTCAATCGAGAAGGTGTTCATCGAGATCCACGACTTGCCCTCATACGGGCCGGTCAGGTAAACCTTGTTCTTGTGCACGTAGGTCGGCCTTGCCGCGGGGATCAGCTCCCAATCGTTCTTCTTGAACAGTTCCCACAGCTCAGATGTGCGCGGATCCCAATCGGGGTTGTACATGCACAGACCCGGCCGCAGCGGTACAAGGTTCACGTCAATGTGCCACGGATGGTAGTTATTCGGCTTGTCGGCCTCCTTGGGGGATCGAACAACACGTGGTGCAACCGCAGGCCGAGCGAAGCGAACATCCGCTTCAGCCAGTCCATGCCGCCTTTGTTCGTCACACACGAGCCCTGGTGGAATACGTCCTTGCCGAACCGCATGGCGTCGGCGGCGTCCCTAAGGGGTTCCTTCTCGCTCAGCTGAAACTCCCAGTTGTGCAGCCTCTGCCGCTTCTGCTCGTCCGTCCAGACGTTCTCGAAGTCGTAGTAGTAGTTCTTGACATAGGACTCGTCGGTCAGCATCGGCATGGGCGCCGCGAAGTGAACGACCTCGGGATCCTCCTTGAAGTACCGCTCGAAGATGGGCCGGAGGTTGTAGCGCTCGTAGATGCGGGAACGGCGGACGGTCGTGGCCTCAATGATGTAATTGCCGTGAATCACGGTGACGTCGCGGACGTTGTTGACGCCATGCGCGTTCAACTGCACCCAGCCCAACGGCGACGGAAGCGGCTTGTTCAGCATGAACGGCTGAATGTCCACTCGCTCGACGATGGCGCCCCGCTTCTCAATCTGGGCCACGAAGTAGTTCATCTGCTCGTTGGCCGCGTCCACCATCTCCTGCGGGAACGGTCCCCACGAGCCCAGCGGATACCCGCCATGCGGGAGATCGTACCACCAGGCCGGCTCCGGAGCGGGAACGTTCGTGCCCTACGGTCTTCCAACGATCACCCTCTTCAGCGGGTCCCACTCGTTCCAGGAATTCACGGTCTTAGGCATTGCTTCTCTCCTCCTGTTGCAGTGGTTTCAGTGCAACACTTGTCGGCCTTCTAGGCCAGTCCATGCTTCTTTACGAAATCATCAAGGACGCCCGTAAGGTCGGGGCGACCGATCTCCTGCAGGTCGTAGTAAACGCGCGTCGTGGGCTTGTTGATCTTGATGATGCGGCTCAAGTCGATCGGCGTTCCTATAACCACAGAATCACAGTCCGTCCTGTCAATGGTGGTCTCCAGGTCCTTCAGCATCTCCTCTCCATACCCCATGGCAGGAAGGAGGGTCCCGATGTCCGGATAGGCCTTGAAGGTCTCGATGAGCCTGCCCGTTATGTATGGCCGCGGGTCCACGAGCTCAGCCGCGCCGAACTTCTGAGCAGCCACCACGCCTGCTCCGATCTTCATGTGCCCATGCGTCAGGGTCGGACCGTCTTCAACCACCAGCACCCTCTTGCCCTTGATCACCGAGGGATCGTCCACGTCAATCGGCGAGGCGGCATCGATGACAACGGCATTCGGGTTCACGGCAGCAATGTTCCTACGAACCGTTGCCCGGCCCTCGGGACCGGCGCTGTCCACCTTGTTGATCACGACCACGTCGGCAAGCCTCAGCGTGACCGCGCCGGGCCAGAAGCTGATCTCGTGCCCCGGCCGGAGGGGATCAACGATGGTCACGTCCAGGTCGGACTTGTAGAAAGAGAAGTCGTTGTTACCGCCGTCCCAAAGGATTACGTCGCAGCCCCTGGGATCCTTCTCGGCGGCCCGAAGGATGGCCTCGTAGTCCACCCCGGCGTAGATAACGTTGCCGCGAACCACGTGGGGTTCGTACTCTTCCATCTCTTCTACCGTGCAGTTGTGCTTCTCGAGGTCGGAGAGATCCGCGAACCGCTGCACCTTCTGGGCAACGAGGTTGCCATAGGGCATGGGATGGCGAACGGCCACCACCTTGAGACCCTTGGCCATCAGCAATCCGATGATCCTGCGCGACGTCTGGCTCTTGCCGGCTCCTGTGCGCACGGCACCGACCGAGACTACCGGCTTCGTACTCTTGATCTGGGTGTCCTTGGGGCCCAACAGCACGAAGTTGGCGCCGGCTGCCTGCACGATGGCCCCAACGGTCAGAACGTGTTGGAAGGACACATCACTATAGGAGAAGACGCAGTCGTCCACCTTCAGGTCCTTGATCAACGAGGGAAGATCTGATTCCGAATAGACGGGAATGCCGTTAGGGTAGAGCTCGCCTGCCAGCTCCCCGGGGTACTTCCTGCCTTCAATGTCCGGAATCTGGGTGGCAGTGAAGGCGACTACATTGTAGTCCATGTTTCCCCTGTAGTACGTGTTGAAGTTGTGGAAGTCCCTTCCCGCTGCGCCGATGATGATTACGTTCTTCCTCGCCATCTCTTACCTCCATTTCCAATCTCCCGCAAGTGCGATCACCTCGCGATCTCGGTCCCCGCCTGTCCGGCAACCGCCTTGTCTATGTCATCAAGGTGGCAGATGACGGCCCTGTTTCCGGTATCCTGCACAAAGCCCAAGAGCGCCTCAACCTTGGGCCCCATCGACCCTGCAGGGAAGTGACCCTCCCGGACGTATCCCGTCATCTCATCTAGAGACACCTTGCCCAGCAACCGCTGCTCGGGCTTTCCCCAGTGGACGGCCGCACCCTTGACGTCCGTGGCTATGATGAACAGGTCCGCTTTGATAACCTGCGCAAGCGTGGAGCTCGCGAGGTCCTTGTCGATCACCGCCTCCACCCCGCGGAAGCTTCCTCCCTCCCGAATGACCGGGATTCCGCCGCCGCCGCAGCAGACTACAATGTAGTCCATGTCCACAAGCTGCTTGATCTCGCGGTGCTGAGCGATAGCCACCGGTTTGGGAGAAGCGACCACGCGCCGGTACCCTTTGTCGGTCTTGACCATCGTGTAGGGCCGTGCTGCCGCCTCTTCTTCCGTGTAGAAGGGGCCCACCGGCTTGGTAGGATTCTTGAACAGCGGGTCGTTCTGGTCCACCTCCGTGAAGGTGAGTACCGTGATGAAGAAGCGGTCTTCACCCGCCTCCGTCAATGCCGCGTCAAGAGATGACTCGATCAGGTAACCGATCTGGCCCTGGGTCATTGCCCCGACTACGTCGAGCGGCATTGCCGGGACTTCCCGGCAACTCTCCTGCTGCAGCAGGAGATTGCCGGCCTGGGGCCCGTTGCCGTGTGTGATTACGACCCTGTAGTCTCTGGAGAGTTTGACAATCTCCCTCATGGGCCTCCTGAGGTTCTCCAGTTGCTCCTCAGCGGTGCCTTTCTGCCCTTTCTGAATCAAGGCATTGCCACCAAAGGCGATCAACACGACCGGCCTTCTGCTCATGGGTTTCCTCACATCCTCGGTATGGTAAGAGCTAGCTCCCAAGGGTGGCGACCATCACGGCCTTGATGGTGTGCACCCGGTTCTCCGCTTCATCGAAGACGACCGATGCGTCGGACTCAAATACCTCATCGGTCACTTCCATGGCTTCCAGCCCGAACTTCTGGTAAATCTCCTCGCCGATCTTGGTCTCCCGGTTGTGAAAAGACGGCAGACAGTGAAGGAACTTCACGTTCGGGTTACCGCTCTTTTCCATGACCGCCCGGGTAACCTGGTAGGGTTTGAGGAGGTTGATCCGCTCCTTCCAGACCTCCACCGGCTCCCCCATGGAGACCCAGACGTCCGTCGCGATGAAATCGCATCCCCGCACGCCCTCGTCCACATCCTCGGTAAGGGCGATCCTGGCTCCGGTCGCCTTGGCGATCTCCTTTGCCTGTTCCACCAGTTGAGGGTTCTGATGGAGACTCCGGGGTGCAACACATCGAAAATCCATCCCCATCTTCGCGGCTCCCATGAGATAAGAGTTTCCCATGTTGAACCGCGCATCCCCAAGGTACGCGAACTTGATCTGGCTCAATGGCTTGTCGCTGTGCTCCATCATGGTGAGGAAGTCAGCCAGGATCTGGGTGGGATGGAACTCATTGGTCAGGCCGTTCCAGACGGGCACACCCGCGTGCCTGGCCAGTTCCTCCACTACGTGCTGGCCAAACCCCCTGTACTCGATCCCGTCATACATTCTCCCAAGTACCCTTGCCGTATCCCGAATCGACTCCTTGGACCCCATCTGCGAGCCCGTGGGCTCGAGATAGGTTACATGGGCGCCCTGGTCGAATGCCGCGGTCTCAAAAGCACAGCGGGTTCGAGTGGAGGCTTTCTCGAATATCAAAACGATATTCTTGCCCTTGAGGCGCTGCTGCTCTGTCCCCGCGTAGCGGGCCTTCTTCAGATCCAGCGAGAGTTCCAGCAAGAACCTGATCTCCACAGGCGTGAAATCGAGCTCCTTCAAAAAACTCCTGTTCCTGAGATTGAAAGCCATGTCAAACCCCCTCCCAATAAACTACTAACCGGTCAAGCCGTGTGACGCTGAAATTGTAACGCCAAAAGGGGCTTTGGGTCTCTATGGTGGTCCACAGGCCCAGCTGTGCTGCAAGGGTCTGGGATAGGAGGTGGAGCCGTAGTGCGTTGGGCTGGTGCTTGTGGAGAATCGGTGGGGGCCTGCTGTCGAGGTGCGCGATTCAGGGTAAACAGGATGAAGGAGAACAACCTGCCGGCGGGGCACTAGCGGATCGAGAAGATCCAGGAAATCCAGGAAACTCTCAATAGGTATCATGGTCGGTCTCGGCGCAATCCTCGCAACAGGTTGGGGGCCGCGCATCGGGTCGAGAACTGATCTTCTAAGCTTGCTCCGACAGCACGTACCCACGTTCCTGCTTGCCCGGCAGCGCGCGTGGTCGGCACGGAGGTTGACGGGCGCACCACGGCGTGCTACCTTGCCCCTCGAACCAACTCCTTTAAGGAGCCGTCCCGCGAGACGGACAAGGGGGAAGCGATGACCGATGAACGCATGTTCCGCCCGCCGCAACGGCGGGCGTTTTCTTGCCGCCGCGTAGCGGCGTCCTCAAGGCACCTCCCAGCAACAGTTCCAACTTCAGAAAACCACAGAGGAGCGTGGCGCTAACCATGGACATCCGCACGGACGCGGTGGAGCACGGAAGCTGGGACCGAACGCTAGAAGCAGCCGCCCGCTCTTTTGGCGGCTGGCTGAACGCGCACACACACCTGGACCGGGCCGACACCTTCGCCCCAGAGTACCTGCAGCATGCCAACATAGACCCGATGGGCGCGGCAGGGCTGTCGCTTCCCGTGAAGCAGATCCTGGTAGGCGAGCTCCACAAAGGCCTGGCCTACACGCCCGACAGCCTCTACGGCCGCATGCGGACCGAACTGGAGCGGATGGTGGCGATGCACGTACGGGAGGTGATCTCGTTCGTGGACGCCACCCCTGACATCGGCCTGAACGCAATCGAGCAGGCGGTGCGGCTGCGCGAGGAGTTCCGCGACCGCCTGGTCCTCAAGATCGCGGTTTCGCCGATCTTCGGCTTCAAGAACCCGCAGATCAATCCCGACCGGTGGGAAGTATACAAACAGGCGGCAGAGGTGGCAGACGTGCTGGGCGGCCTGCCTTCCAGGGACCGCGGAGAAGGCCGTGTGGGCTTCGACGGGCACGTCCGAATGGTGCTGGAACTCGGGAAGGCGCTGCGCAAACCCGTGCACTTCCAGGTGGACCAGGACAACGACCCCAGGGAAACCGAGACCGAGCAGCTCGTGCAGGCGGTCAGGTGGCTCGGATCGCCGGCAGTAGACGGAGAAGACGGCCCGACGGTGTGGGCGGTCCACGCGATCTCGCCGTCGTGCTACGAGGAAAGCCGCTTCCAGCGCCTGGTGGAGGACCTGCTGGCCTACCGCGTGGGTGTCATCTCGTGTCCGACGGCGGCGCTGTCCATGTTCCAGATGCGGCCCATGGCGGCGCCCCTGCACAACTCCGTCGCCCGGCTGCTGGACATGATGGCCGCCGGCGTGCCGGTGCGAATCGGTACCGACAACATATGCGACATCTTCATCCCCAACGGCGACGGCAGCGTCCGCAGCGAGGTGTGGGTGGCGGCGTCGGCGCTGCGATTCTACCACACGCTCGTCTGGGCAAAGGTCGGCGCGGATGTACCCCTGAACGAAGGTGACAAGGAGTGGATTCGCCAGGCCCTGCAGCGGGCGCGCGACACTTGGGCAACTGTCCGGGCGGCGCTGACTTCCGCGGTCTCAAACGGGGACCACCAGGACCACGTCGCGGACAGGGCGTACTTCGCCGTCGCGCGCTAGCGGCCGGCCGCACGGCCGGCCACCGCGACAAAGCCGCGCAGAGGAAACGGGTCCCGCCGGCCTGAAGAGTACCCCCCGGTGGACGGAGGCGCCCCTGGTGGGTGGGAACCCGCGCCTACGCTCCCAATTCCTCACAGGAGGTTCCGGCTTTGAAGAAGATCCTGGCTGCGCTGATCATCGTCGGCGCTGTGGTCCTGGCGCTGCCGGCCGCGGGCATCGGCCAACCGCGGGTGACGATCACCTACTGGCAGTACTTCTTCGAAAGCAAGGTCAAGCTCGTGGACCAGCTCATAGCCCAGTTCGAGGCCCAGTACCCCGGCGTCAAGGTCGCCCACGAGCACTTCCCCTACGACGCCTACAACCAGAAGGTGGCCAGCGCCGTTCCGGCCGGACAAGGGCCGGATGTGATCAACCTGTTCTACGGCTGGGTGCCGCTCTATGTGGACAGCGGCTACCTGCAGCCGCTCCCGGCTGATGTGTTCCCGCCTGTGCAGATCGAGCGCGACTATGTCCCAATGATCAGGGCGTCTAAGCTCGACGGGAAGTATTGGGCGATCCCGACGGCGGTGCGCAGTCTGGCCATGTTCTACAACGCCGACCTGTTCCGCACGGCCGCGGTTGTGCGGCCGCCGGTCACCTGGGAGGAGTTCCAGGCCGCCGCCGAGCGGATGACCGCGCGTGACGACCGCGGCCGGATCACCACGATGGGCTTCGGCGTAGCGCCCTCCGGGCAGGACCACCACCTGCTGCGCGAGGTGCTGTTCCGGCAGTGGGGCGCCGCGCCGTACAGCGCCGACAACCGGCGCGTAACCTACGCGACGCCTGCCGGGGCCGAGGCCCTGCGCTGGTACACCGATATGATCACCAAGTCCAAGGTAGGCGCCATTGACTTCTTCCCGGGCGCCGGTGGGTATCGCAACGCCTTCATGGCCGGCCGGGCAGGGATGATCGTTGACGGCTCCTTCGCGATCGGCGCGATCCGGCGCGGAACACGGGCCTCCTGGGGCGTCGCACCGTTGCCCGGGCGCACGGTAGGCGGGGCGCCGTCCAACTTCGGCTCGTACTGGGTCCACGGCCTTACGACGCGGGCGCAGGGACCGCGCCGCGAGGCGGCGATCCAATTCCTGAAGTTCCTGGTCTCGGAGCAGACGCAGCGGCTGTGGCTGGACGCGGTGGGTGAGCTGCCGGCCTACAAACGGCTGGTGGACGATCCGCGCCTGGGTGCGGATCCGGTGATGGGCCCGTTCGTCTCGGCGCTGCCCTACGCGCGCGCCACGTTCTTCGTGGACGAGGCGGCGCAGCGACAGGTGCTGGTGGACGCGGTCAACGAGGTGGTGCTGAACAACAAGCCGCCCAGGCAGGCGCTCGAGGAGGCAGCGGCCAAGGAACAGAAGATCCTCGACGAGTTCTGGGCCAAGCGCAAGCGGCCGTAACCTGGTCGTCGTGTAGGCGGGATGGCTACTCAGGTCGCCGCGGCGCGCCCACCGCGGCGCGGGTTGCGCATAGGACAGCAGCGGGCGCTGTGGGCCTACCTGTTCCTGGCGGTTCCCCTGCTGTTCTTCGCGGGAATCCGGATCCTGCCGGCCATCTCCTCGCTGTACATCAGCGTCCACGAGTGGAACATAATCTCGCCGAGCCGTCCCTACGTCGGCCTGGCCAACTTCCAGACCCTGGCCGCCGATCCTCGGTTTGCACGCGCCGCGATCAACACGGTGCGCTACGTGCTGGTGGGGATTCCGGCGCAGATGGTCCTGGGTCTTGGGCTGGCGCTCCTGCTGCAGCGAATCGTCAGGTTTCGTGGGCTCTTCCGAGCCCTGTACTTCATGCCGTTCATCACGCCCATCGTAGCGGCAAGTTGGGTGTGGCAGTGGATGTACTCGCAGCACCTCGGCCCTCTCAACAAGATCCTGCTGGGGGTTGGGCTGCCGGCCCAGGGATTCCTGCGCGACCCCGACCAGGCCCTCTACGCCGTCGCGGCGATGGTTGTCTGGCAGTACCTGGGGTTCCAGGTCGTCATCTTCCTGGCCGGCCTGGAGGCAATACCACGCGTCTACTACGAAGCCGCCGAGGTGGACGGCGCCACCGGATGGCGGCTGTTCTGGGGGATCACGCTGCCGCTATTGAATCCGACCCTGGTCTTCTCTGTGGTCTACAGCACGATCGTCTACCTGCAGCTGTTCACACAGGTGCTCAACATGACGTTTCAGGACCAGGGCGGCCCGCTGGCGAGCACACTCACGCTTGTGCTCTACGTCTACCAGCTCGGATTCCAACGGTTCAAGATGGGCGAGGCCGCGGCCGCGACCGCCATCCTGTTCGCGGTCATTCTCACGATCACCCTGCTGCAGATGAAGATCCTGTCCAAGCCGGTGGAGTATTGATGGCCGGGCGCGCGCGGGGTGACCCGCGGGTCGTGCTCAGCTACCTGATCCTGGCCGCAGGCAGCCTCGTTGTAGCCTTTCCATTCTTCTGGATGGTCGCCAGCTCCCTGAAACCGCTGGCGGAGATCTTCGATGTGCGCTTCCTGCCCACGCAGCCCACGATCGAGAACTACGCCGAGGTGCTCACGCGCACGCAGTTTCCGATGTGGTTTGCCAACAGTCTGATCATCGCCGCCATCACAACGGTAAGCGTGGCCTTCTTCGATGCGCTGGTCGGCTACGCCCTGGCCAAGCTCCAGTTTCCCGGTCGGGGGATCATCTTCGTGCTCATTCTGGCCACGCTGATGATCCCCACCGAGATGCTGGTGATCCCGTGGTACATCATGTCCAGCGCCAACGGGTGGATCAACACCTACTGGGGCATCATGTTCCCGGGGCTGATCACCGCCTTCGGCATCTTCCTGATCCGGCAGTTCATGTCGGGCGTGCCCGATGAGCTGCTGGATGCCGGGCGCATAGACGGCGTGGGCGAGTTCGGGCTGTTTTGGCGGATCGCCCTTCCTCAAGTCAAGCCGGCGATGGCGGCGCTGTGCATCTTCACCTTCCTGGGAAACTGGAACGCGTTCCTGTGGCCGATGATCGTGATTCAGACCCCGAACATGCGCACCCTGCCGGTCGGGCTCGCGCTCTTCTCTGGTGAAGCAGGCTCGTCGTGGAACCTGATAATGGCGGGATCGGCCCTGGCGATCATTCCGGTCCTGCTGGTCTTCCTGGTGCTGCAGCGGCAGATCATCGAGGGGATCGTCCTGACCGGACTGCGGAATTGAGCGGAGGAGCGGAACCCATGCCAGATACAGCGACCGGACTGCCGGTTCCGGTACTCGACTTCCACGCCCACTTCCCGGCCAGGCCGGCCTCCGCCCACGCTGATCCCGTGCGGGCCGAGTACGTTCGGCGTCACGGCGAGGCCAGGTGGGCCGTGGTCCAGAAGTGGCTGGAGGCCGACCTGGCTGCCTGGCGCGCGGCCTGGGGATTCCCAGAGCCGGAGCCCGAACCCCAAGGCGGTGACGCGGAGACGGCGGCGCGGTGGGCTAGGGAGGTCGAGCTCCATGGTCTATCGCGCGTTGTCTTTTTGACCGGCGGAGGGAACGACCGGCTGGCCGCGGTCGTGGGAAGCCGCCCCGACCGTTTCGTCGGATTCGCGCACCACGATCCCTTTGCCCCGGACGCGGCCGCCGAGCTGGAGCGGGCGGTCGTCCGCCTGGGGCTGCGCGGATACAAGATCATCGCCCCGCTGCACGAGCGGCGGCTCGACGACGACCGGCTCGCGCCCCTGTGGGAAACCGCGGAGCGCCTGGGGATCCCGGTGCTGGTGCACTTCGGCCCGCTCCGGTACCAGGGCATCGTAGCCGGGCCCAACATCAGCCCGCTGGTGCTGCAGGACGTGGCGCGGGGGTTCCCGGGCGTCCCCTTCGTCGTCCCGCACCTGGGATGCGGCTACCCGCGCGAGCTCCTCCACCTGATGTGGGTGTGCGGAAACGTCTGCGTGGACACCTCAGGCAGCAATGAGTGGATGCGCTGGATGCCCTACGACCTGGATCTCAAGACACTGCTCCGGCGGTTCCTGGACACGGCCGGCCCGGAACGGATCATCTTCGGATCCGACTCCTCATGGTTCCCCAGGGGGTTCGCGCGCCGGTATCTCGACGAGCAGTTCAGGGCGTGCTGCGAGCTGGGGGTCTCGGATGAGGACCTGCGGCTGATATTCTTCGGGAACGCCGCCAGGCTGCTGGGGCAGGAAGGAAGCCCGGGGGCGGCCGGCTAACCCTGCGATAGCGAAGCCGCCGTCACTATAGCGCCTCCGGGCGGCGATAGGGAGGCACGCCATGCGGTCACGGCTGGAGTTTGGTCGGGCACTCGAGACCCTGCGGGCATCTAAGAACCTCTCTCACCGGGAGGTCGCCACGCTGGCCCGGATCTCCCACTCGTACCTTTCTCAAATCGAGCGGGGGCTGAAGCGTCCGTCCACCGACATCGTCACCAAGATCGCACGGGCGTTCGGCATGAAGGGCAGCGCCTTCCTCCAGTATGTGGAGGAGCTCTCCGCTCCGCTGCCGGAGGAAGAGCCCCCGGCCCGGGCAGTGCAGCTTCCATTGAAGCGCGGACGGCCACTGGCGCTCTTCTCCAACGACCAGGCGGGCGCGGCCAGGCCCGGACGCCGGCGGCGCAGCCCATCGGTCGCTGAGGACCGGGGAGATCTGGCGCTCAACGAACTGCTGGTCATCGCCCGGCGTCTTGCGGAAGCCGACCGCGCTGCGCTGCTGCAGATGGCCAGGCACCTGCTGCGCCGCAAACAATAAGGGGCGCCCCCAAGCATGCGACAATCAATCAAGACCGCCCCGCCCGAGGTCCTGGTCACCGGCGGCATCTACTGCGACCTCATCTTCTCGGGGCTGAATGCGATGCCGGCGCTGGGCGAGGAGGTGCGCACGCAGCAGTTCACAATGACCGTGGGCGGCGGCGCCTTCATCACCGCGGCGGGGCTGGCGCGCCTGCGCGTGCGCACTGGTCTCGTCGCCTACGTCGGCGCAGACCTGCTGGGCCGCTTCCAGCTGCAGTGCCTGCGCCGCTCCGGCGTGGACACCTCGCGGGTCACGCGGCATCCGGAGTTGGGCGGCGGCCTGTCAGTGGCCTTCTCCACCACGACCGACCGCGGGTTTCTGACCTACCCGGGATGCGCGGCCAGAACTGGAGAGTTGATGGACGCCTGGCCGTGGAATGACGGCACGCGAATCCGGCACGTGCACTTCGCCGGGATGCCGTGGCCGTTCGCGACCCGGCTGCCGTTGCTCGACCGGCTCCGATCCGAAGGGATCACCACATCGCTTGACATCGGCTGGAACCCGTCGCAGTACGACTCAGTGGAGTTCCGCGAGGTAGTGCGGCGCGTGACGATCTTCATGCCCTCCTGGCGCGATGCCCGGTGGTTTACCAGGCGCGAGGAGCCGGAGGCCGCGCTGGAGTTGTTGGCCGGCTTTGTGGACGTGCCGGTGATCAAGATGGGACCCGAAGGCGCGATCGGGATGCACGAGGGACGCCCACTGCGGGTCGGCCCGCCGGCCGTGGCCGCGGTGGAGACCACCGGGGCAGGCGATGCCTTCGATGCCGGCTTCCTCTGGGCATACCTGCGCGGCGAGCCGGTTGCCCGCTGCCTGCTTGCCGGTAACACCTGCGGCGCGCTCTCGACCCGGGCGCCGGGTGGAACCGCGGCCTTTCCGACCCTCCGGGAACTGCGCGCCGCGATGTCAAGAGAAGCGCGGTGACTGGAGGGACACGATGACCCTCACGGTGATAGGCGGCGGGGGCATGCGCACACCGCTCCTGATCGGCGGGCTGATCGAACGCCGTCTGAGGCTCCCGGTAGAGCGTGTGGTTCTCCACGATTTGGATCCTGAGGCCCTGGAGCTTGTGGCGGCCGTCTCCGGCGCGATGCTGAGCAAAGCCGGGCACCCATTCGAGGTCCGAACAACAACCTCATTGGAGGATGCGCTGGAGGCGCCCTCATGCGTCATCACCAGCATCCGGGTAGGCGGCCTGGCAGGCCGCGTCGTTGATGAGCAGGTGCCGCTGGCGTGGGGTGTCGTGGGCCAGGAGACAACAGGCCCAGGCGGATGGGCGATGGCGCTGCGCACGATCCCCGTGCTGGCGGACCTGGCCGGGCGAATCCGGAGCCTTCGGCCGTCCGCGTGGATCGTCAACTTCACGAACCCGGCAGGCCTTATCACGCAGGCCCTGGCCGCCGGAGGGCACCGCGTCATCGGCATCTGCGACGGCCCGCCTGCCCTGGGAGACCGAATCGCTGCTGCGCTGGGCGCAAAGGCGGCCGACCTGCGGCTGGACTACCTGGGCCTCAACCACCTGGGATGGGTGCGCGGCGTCCAAATCGGCGGCGCCGAACGCCTGCCCGAGATCCTTGCCAGCGACGAGTTGATTCGGGCGATCTACGGGAGGCCGCTGTTCGAGCCCGATGAGATCAGGCGCCTTGGGCTGCTGCCCAACGAGTACCTGCACTACTACTACCACCACGACGAGTTGATCAAGCGCCTGCGCGCCTCTCCGCAGACGCGCGGAGAGGCGGTTGCGGCGGTTGCGGCCGACCTACGCAGAACAGTGATGGAGGCGGTGCGGTCCAAAGAGGACCCCCTGCCGCGCTATCAAGCGGCAATCTTCGCGCGACGCTCATCGTACATGGCCGCCGAGACAGGAGTGAACCGCGATCTGGCCATGATGGGAGGGCACGTGGAGGGCGGCTACGCCCGCGCCGCGATAAGCGTCATTGCGGCGATGCTCGATCCTGTGACCCGCGAAGTGATCGTCAACACAACGAACCAGGGAGCCATCGAAGACCTCGAGCCCGAGGACGTGGTCGAGGTTCCCTGCAGCTTCGGCGCCTCCGGTCCCATGCCACGGCCGATGGGCCCGCTGCCCGCAGCCGTGCGCGAACTTGTCCTCCGCGTCAAGGCCTACGAGCGTGCCACGGTCGCGGCGGCAGCGCAGCGGTCGTGGGCCGCCGCGGTGGAAGCCCTGGCCATGCACCCGCTGGTCCCGTCGTCGGAGGTGGCTTCTGGGATCGCCGAGGAGTACCGGCGGCGGCATTCCCCGTATTTGGACTACCTCACGTGACGGATCGCGGCGACTGGCGCGCGGTCATACTGCTACGCGTCACCCTGAGGACCTCCTGCCATCGGTCGAGGCTCGGCCACGAGACTGCCAGGGCAATCAGGCTCAGCACGCACAGTACGCTCAGGGCGCCGCGATCTGCATACATCGCGAAGTGCGCCACCCCGAGAACCGCGGGTGTAGGGGCCATCGTCACCGCTATCAACCACGGCCAGGTGAGTCCGGCCACAACCTCCTCGCGCGAGCGGGCCCCGGCATGCCTCCCCGGTGACAGCGCAAGCCCCTTCATCCACAATCCCAGGGCAATGTCGGTCAGTCCCACCGCGTAGAAGATGACCGCGAAGACCATACCGTTCCGGCCGCCCTCGCGCGGCCAAGTCATGACAAAGGGCACGGCAATCCAGATAGCGACCACCAGGGCAAACACGGCCAACCACATCCCGCGCACCATCCTGTGGCTCTGGACGAGCAGCGCCTGCGGGTCGCGATGAGTC
>Ga0208244_100819_pt1 | contig 23370 bp, 29 predicted proteins | sample SubbioCR12Aug_5A_FD_184828 | JGI IMG/M metagenome (GOLD analysis project Ga0208244, IMG submission 184828) | Serpentinite rock and fluid subsurface biosphere microbial communities from McLaughlin Reserve, California, USA - CR12Aug_5A (SPAdes) | ecosystem: Environmental > Terrestrial > Deep... | reverse complement strand
TACTATGGACGATTGGGTAACCATTAAAAAACTCAAGGCAAAGAACCCAGAGATGAGCCTGCGCGAGATTGGCCGACTACTCGACATGAGTCATCATACGGTCAAGAGTGCGTTGGAGCGAGAACTGGCACCCGGGTAACCTTTGACGATCGGAGGCTGCCGCTCCTATCCGCCTGGCTAATATTGATTTCTCAAGTGCTTCCACGACGCTGATTCTGCAGAGCTCCCCTTGACAATTGGCTCCCCTTGGAGTACGTTTTGATGGGGCAGTTTCCTGCGAATATATTCTATGCTGATTCAAGGGTCAAGAAAAATAATGTGACCTATTAGGTTACATTCTACCGTATGGGCGTCTCCCCGTTCGCAGTTCCAGGGAAGGAGAGAGTAATGCTTGGGGCCCAGCTCAGAGCACACCGAACGAAGTATCGTCTGACGCAAAAGGAGATGGCTTCGAAGCTTGGCATTACTCGTGAATATTACGCCCGGTTGGAGCGGGGGTTCGCCTTGCCATCATTTGCGCTTTTTGAAACCATCTGCTCTGCCATGCATCTTGTCGCGCCTCACCATTTAACCCTATCCAACGATGACGGATTGGATTATCGCGAGATGTGCACGCTATGCAGACAGTTGAATGAAAGAGACCGGGTGGAGATTGAGCGACTTATGAAAGGGATGGTCGGATGATCGACACGCGGAGAAAATGGTTGCGTGTCATGTCTAATCGATCAATTGCGGCAATGAGTCTGAGCTCGTGTGTGAGAAGGAGGATGGAAGCTGCATATCGGCATGGTTTGAGGCCTCTCATCCTGCAAGCGGAAGGTATCTGTGAAAGTCCTTTGCGAAGTCTTGGTTTCCCTGATATTCCAAAGATTCGTTACACGGAAATCCCCGAAGTGGACCGAACTTCGGGGATTTCTCTGTACTCTCGATTGCCTCTGGGTTTCTACACCTTCCTCTTCTGTAACACCCTCGTCCAGTGAACAACCTGCTTCTTGACTTCCTGCGGGGCAGTGCTTCCGGCCGATTTCTTCTGCTCAACGCTTTTGTGCGGCAACAGGTAGTCGAAGACATCTTCCTCGAATACCTTTGAGAAGCTCTGCAGGCGATCAAGATCGAGATTCCCGAAATACATCCGGTGATCGAGGCAGTGCGTCACGATCTTCCCCGTAATCTCGTGAGCCTCGCGGAACGGAATTCCTTTGCGGACAAGGTAATCTGCGACATCGGTTGCGCTCAGGAAATCATTCCGCAGCTCATCCTCCAGATGCTTGCGCCTGAAAGTCGTGTGAACAAGCACGTGGGAGAAGATAAAGAGGCTCTCGCGCACGGTGTGGACAAGATCGAACATGGGGAGCTTGTCCTCCTGCATGTCGCGGTTGTACGCCAGTGGAAGCCCCTTCATCATGGTCAGGAGATTGATCAGCGAGCCATAGACCCGGCCCGTTTTCCCTCGCACCAGTTCTACCATGTCGGGATTCTTTTTCTGGGGCATGATACTGCTTCCGGTCGTATAGGCATCACTGATCTCCGCGAATCCGAACTCTTTGGTTGTCCAGAGCACCAGATCTTCCGAGAAGCGACTGAGGTGCATCATGATCATACTGCAAACCGATGCAAACTCGATTAGGTAGTCCCGGTCGCTGACGGCATCGATGCTGTTCTCGATGATTCCGTCGAAGTGAAGTTTCTTTGCCACCTTTGCCCGGTCGATGGGATACGATGTTCCGGCCAATGCGGCGGCTCCGAGCGGAAGCTTGTTGAGGCGAGTCCGGCATTCCTGCAAACGCTCGAAATCGCGCTCAAACATGGAGAGATAAGCCAGGAGATAGTGAGAGACCATGATAGGCTGCGCCCGCTGGAGGTGTGTGTACCCCGGCATCAGTGTTCCGAAGTACTTCTCTGCCTTGTAAAGCAGGACGCGCTGCAACTGCACAAGCGTCTTGCTGATCTCCCGAGTGGCCGAGCGAAGATATAATCGTTCATCGGTAGCGACCTGGTCGTTACGGCTCCGCGCTGTGTGAAGTTTTCCTCCGAGCGCTCCGATCTTCTGGATAAGCCGGTGTTCGACGGCCATGTGCACATCTTCGAAATCGTCGGTCAGTTCAAATTTGCCGGATTCGATCTCTTTCTGAATCGACTTCAGTGACGTTCGAATTCTGCGCGCTTCTGCCGCCTTCAGAATTTTCGCTGCCGCAAGCATTTCCACATGGGCAATACTGCCGGATATGTCTTCCTGATAGAACTGCTTATCAAGATTGATTGAAGACGAAAATTTCAGAGCAGTTGCGGCCAGAGGCTGTTTGAATCGCCCGCTCCAGAGAGGTCTGTGTGCCATGTGTTTCTCCAGTGTTCTGTGGATCGTGGAAGACGAATTGTGACAAGGTACAGAAAATCACGGAGTGTGGCAATCTGCGGGATGATAAAGGCCGATCCATCGTCTCGGCGCTGCGACGGTGAATCGGCCATCTTGTCTAACGTATGAAAAGTTCTATGACACCGATCGGCCATTGACGGGAACAAGATCGGGCTGAACCTCGGCGCTCTCAGTGTTCACTTGGTAAAAGGTCTTGAGGGGGAGAGAGTAGATCGTGATGAATCCCTCGCTTGCCTTGTGATTGAACCGATCTTCGTCGGTGTACGTCGCAAGCTTCATATCATACAAAGAGTTCGGCGACGTCCGTCCGGCGATTTCGATATTTCCTTTATAAAGCTTCAGCTTCACGAGTCCATTCACGACCTTCTGTGTTTCGTTCACAAACGCATCAAGGGCGCATCGCAGCGGGGAAAACCAGAGTCCGTTGTAAATCAAATCGGCGTAATCATGAGCGAGCTTCGCTTTGTAGTGCGTGACGTCCTTCTCGAGCGTCAGCCGCTCCAGTTCCCGGTGTGCAAAGTGAAGGGAGACAGCCGCCGGTGCTTCGTAGATTTCACGTGATTTGATCCCGATAAGGCGATTCTCGACAAGATCGAGACGCCCGACCCCGTTTGCACCGGCGATATCGTTGAGTTTCTCAATCAACTCGACGCCAGACATTGTCTTTCCATCGAGGGCAATGGGAACGCCATGGTGGAATTCGATGGTGACATACGTTGCCACGTCGGGGGCATTCTTAGGGGCGACGGTGCGTTGGAACGCGTCCTCGGGGGGTTCGACCATCGGATCCTCGAGCACGCCGCACTCAATGCTTGTTCCCCAAAGATTTTCGTCGATCGAGTATGGACTGACTTTGGTGGCAGTGACAGGAATGCCGTGCTGCTCACAGTATTCGATTTCGTCGTCACGCGATTTGAGTTCCCATTCGCGCATAGGCGCAATGACCCTCAGATCGGGCGCGAGGGCCGCGACGGCGGCTTCAAACCGAACCTGATCATTCCCTTTTCCCGTGCAGCCATGGGAGACGGCGGTGCAACCCTCCTTCCGGGCAATTTCTACGAGATACTTCGCGAGCAACGGACGACCGATGGAGGTTGCCATGGGATAGGTGTGCTCGTAGAGCGCCCCGGCCTTCAGGGCGGGGAAGATGTAGTCATTCACAAAGGAAGACCGCAAGTCGCCAATGTACACTTTTGAGGCACCCGACTTTGTCGCCTTTGCCTCCAGGCCGTGGATTTCCTTTTTCTGTCCAAGGTCTCCGGTGACGGCAATAACTTCAGCGTCATAATTCTCCTGAAGCCATTTGAGAATGACGGAAGTGTCGAGACCCCCGGAATATGCAACAGCAATTTTGAGTTTACTCACGTCAGAGCTCCTTTTGGGATCCGAATTGATGGGAATAAATAATGTTCAAGCAACGCGCCTGGTGTCAATCATGAGTTTGTTCAGCGCTTTGAGAAGATCCGGGATCTTCTTTGCGGTTTTGGGAACCACCAGAATGGTGTTGTCGCCGGCAAGGGTTCCGAGAATAAGATGATGGTTGAATCCGTCGATGACCTGAGCCACCCCCTGTGCACGACCGGCAAGAGTTTTGATGACGATGATGTTCTCGTTTGCATCGATCTGCTCCACTTCGTATCCGAGCATTGATTTCAACCGAAGTTCTTCGATTTCGGGGTGGAGTTCATAGCGCATTCCGCCGGACGTGTTCGCCCGGGAGACCCCAAGTTCTTTGAGGTCTCGGGAGAGAGTTGCCTGTGTGACGGGAAATCCGGCTTTCTTCAGAGCCTTGCACAGGTCTTCCTGCGTTCCGACAGATTGATGGGTGATGATTTGTTTGATTGTGAGATGTCTTCCCTGTTTTGTCATATGTGGTCCTCCTGAGAGAGGTGTTTTGCTATTTCACGATCGTGATGGATTGGATTGAACCGTTGTTCTCGAGGACAAACTGCGTCCCAATTCCTTCGTCGGTGAAAATTTCGAGAAGAAGGGAATGTTGTTCACGTCCGTCGATGATATGAACTTTGCGCACTCCCGCTTCGAGAGTATGGAATGCCGATTGGACCTTTGGGATCATCCCGCCGAAAATCGATCCCTCTTCGATGAACTGACTGGCCGTTGATCTTGTCATGGTCGAAACGAGTTTCTCCTGAATCATGATTCCCTCGACATCACTCAGATAAACGAGCTTCTCGGCTTTTACGGCGCGGGCGATGGCGGCCGCGGCAAGATCAGCGTTGATGTTATACATTTGCCGGTCTTCGCCGACCCCGATGGGCGCGATCACCGGCAGCATCTCGTTCTTCAGAAGCAGCTCGATGAACGGGACATTGACCGCCGTTACTTCGCCGACGAGACCAAGATCGTGTCCGTCGGGCATGTGTTTTTTCACTTTCAAGAGCGAGTGATCGGCGCCGCAGAGACCGATCGCATTTCCCCCATTCGCATTGATTTGATTGACAATCTCCTTATTGATGCCCCCTGCAAGCACCATGGTGACTGCCCGCATCGTGGCTTCGTCTGTGTATCGCTGACCGTTGATGAATTTCGTCTCAATCCCCAACGATTGTGCAAGGTGCGAGATCTCCTTCCCGCCGCCGTGCACGATGATCATATTGATTCCAATCTTTCTGAGAAGCGTGACATCCTTCGCAAAGGTCTTCCTCAGATCAGGATCGGTTTGCGCTGCCCCTCCATACTTGATCACAAAGGTCTTCCCCTCATAGTTTTGAATGTAGGGGAGGGCCTCCACTAGCACAGTCTCCTTTTTTTGTTGGGCAACGGTAATCATCGACTCACGCTCTCCTTCTTCTCAATTATGAAACACGGCAGATTCACGAACGGTAATTCGCATTGATGTGGACATATTCCTTCGAGAGGTCACATGTCCAGAATCGGGCTCCGGAAGAACCACGATTGAGATCTATGAGAACGGTGATATTCTCTTCCGCGAGAACGCTCTTCGCCTTCTCTTCGTCGAGCAGAATTGCATAGTTCTTTCCAAGGATGGGGAGATCATTGAAGAAGATTTCGACCTGCTCGGGATCGAAATCGATACCGGAATAGCCGACTGCCGCCATGATGCGTCCCCAATTGGCGTCCATACCGTGAATTGCGGTCTTGACGAGGTTGGAGTTGGCCACGGCCTGAGCCGCCCGAGCGGCTTCTGCTTCGGTCATCGCGCCGGTTACGTTGATTTCAATCAGCTTTGTCGCCCCTTCGCCATCCCGGGCAATCATCTTGGCAAGCTTGATAAGAACGTATTCGAGGGCTGCAAGAAAGAGGTGGTATTCCTCCGTGTGCTCGGCGATTGGTGCGTTCTTTGCCATTCCGTTGGCAAGAATGACCACCATATCGTTTGTGCTCATATCACCGTCAACAGTAATTCTGTTAAACGATTTCTCGTTGGCGCTCCGCAGCGCTTTGTCAAGAAGGGGCTGAGAAATCGCCGCATCGGTCGTGACAAATCCCAGCATTGTTGCCATGTTCGGGGCAATCATGCCGGAACCCTTTGCCATCGCACCAATTGTGACAGCGCTCTTTCCTAGTGAAAACGTTACAGCAACCTCTTTTGCATAGGTATCGGTAGTCAGGATCGCTTCGGCCGCGTCATGTCCTCCGTTGCGAGTTATCCCCTTGGCGAGAGCAAGTATGCCGGGTGTGATTCGTTCCATCGGGAGATATTGCCCAATGACTCCGGTGGAGGAGACAATCACCTGGTCGTCCGGAATACCGAGCGCGGTCGCGGTGGCGCTGACCATCTCCCAGGCATCGTTCAAACCGCGTTCGCCAGTGCACGCATTTGCATTACCGCTGTTCACGACGACGGCAGAGCAGAGTTGGGATCGACCCATCTGTGCTTTGCTGACGATGATTGGCGCCGCCTGTGTCTTGTTCAAGGTAAAGACCGCCGCGACAGCTGCAGGAACCTCCGAGACAATCAGCGCGAGATCTTTCTTCAAGCGGCGAATTCTGCAGCCAAACGCCCCTGCGGTGAATCCCTTTGGAGAGGTCACTCCCCCCTGACATTCATCGATTGTAAATTCCCGTTTCATCTCAATCCCTCCCTCTCCTCAAACCCGTACATAATGTTCATATTCTGCACTGCCTGACCCGCAGCCCCTTTCACGAGATTATCAATTGTTGACAACACAATGAGTTGATTGTTTTCAGGATGTGTGTAAAAGCCGATATCGACGTAGTTTGTATGAATTACATTCTTGATTTCCGGTGATGATGACGGCGTGTAGCGGACAAACGGCTCGTTGGTATAGTGACGATCGTAGATTTGCAGGATGTCAGTGACCGCGCAATCCCCTTCGAGATTTGCATAGATACTTGTGAAGATACCGCGTGAGATGGGGATCAGATGCGGCACAAATGTGATCGATACCGGCTTCCGCGTTGCATCCGAAAGGATAGTCTGAATTTCCGGGGTGTGCTGGTGGGTTCCGACCTTGTACGCCTTAACTGTCTCGTTCACTTCCGCAAACGAGAGATCGATGGATGTTCTTCGTCCTGCTCCGGAGACACCGGAAAGAGAGCTGATCGTGATTCCGGATGAATTGATAATCCCCGCTTTCAGGAGCGGGAAGAGCGGGATAATTGCACTCGTCGGATAACAGCCGGGATTGGCGATGAGCTGTGCGCCGGCGATCGATTTCCGGTTTAGCTCCGGGAGTCCGTAGACCGCATTAGTGAGATATTGGGGGGACGCATGAGTGTGCGGATAATAACGTGTATAGAGCTCAGGATCCTGGAGACGAAAATCCCCCCCCAGATCGATCACCTTCTTACCCCGATCAAGAAGCCGCGGAACGATCGACATTGCATCCCCCGAGGGAAGAGCGATGAAGATCAGATCGCTCTTGCAGGCGGCCTCAACGGAGTAGGGTTCAAAGGTCTTTCCGACCGATCCACGGAACCAGGGATACACTTCATCGACCCGTTTTCCAACGGAAGCGTTTGCGAAGAGAGACTGAAGTGCAATATGGGGATGGCGACTGAGAATGCGGACCAGCTCGATACCGGAATATCCGGATGCCCCGACGATGGAAACAGCAACGGACGACAACGACAGCGATCCTCCCGAACAGTGACGCATAATTATACAGTTCTTTGTATAAATATGCAATTCTTTTTTTTGTCGGTTCGGGGGCTGCTATCTGCTGTTTTCAAGGATTTGCAGGGACATAGCCTTGATGTTGGGCTTATGCCAGGATCGTCCGATTTTTACGCGAACCAAAAAATGGCTACATTGAGGCGCATTTCTGAACCACACGGAACACTTATGGGAATCACCTTCGGCATTGTGGGGCTCCCCAATGTCGGAAAATCAACAGTTTTCAACGCCATAACCTCAGCCGGCGCGATGGTGGCGAATTACCCCTTTTGCACCATTGAACCCAATGTCGGCGTCGTCCCCGTTCCCGATCCCCGCCTCAATCGCTTGTCCGAAATCTACAAGCCGGAAAAGACAACCCCTACCACCCTCGAGTTTCTGGATATTGCCGGGCTCGTCAAAGGGGCGAGCAAAGGGGATGGCCTGGGCAACCAGTTCCTCTCGCACATCCGCCAGGTGGATGCCATCGTGCACATCGTTCGCTGCTTTGACGATGAAAACGTGGTGCATGTTGACGGCACGATCAATCCCGCGCGCGATATCGAGATTGTCGAAACCGAGTTGATCCTGAAGGACCTTGATACCGTCGAGCGGAAGTTCGCTGAGGCGGAGAAGAAAGCAAAGGTGGGGGATAAAAAGGCAAAGGGCGAGTCTGAATTCTACGCGCGCTTGCGTGATCACCTCCGCGGTGGCAGACTCTCGCGCTACTACGCGGTCGGAAACGAAGAAGAGGCACACTGGATGCACTTTCTCTATCTTCTGACGCGCAAGCCGGTGATGTATGTCTGCAATGTTCGAGAAGATGAGTTGCAGAAACAGAATCCTTATGTTGATCAAGTGCGGGCGATCGCCGCGAAGGAAGAGGCAAAGGTTATCGTGATCAGCGCGGCCATAGATGCAGAAGTAGCAGAACTTCCGGAGGAGGAACGAAAGGGATTCCTACAGGAACTCGGACTCAAAGAATCGGGACTCACTCAGGTGATCCGCGAGGGATATGACCTTCTCCATCTCATCACGTTCTTCAGCGTGAGCGCGAAAGAGGTCCATGCGTGGACTATTCCTATTGGAACACGCGCGCAGGAAGCCGCAGGCAGTATTCATACCGACTTTGAAAAGGGATTCATCAGAGCCGAGGTGATGGCGTTTTCTGATATCGATCGATTCGGCTCAGAACATGCGGTGAAAGAACATGGTCTGCTTCGCGTGGAAGGACGCGATTATGTTGTGCAGGATGGAGATATCCTTTTCATCCGATTCAATGTGTGAAGAGCGTTCCTCTCGTACACGAACCGAACACGCTCATCTCATCAATATCATCTTCTGTGATGCAACCCTTCTCCCGGCGTCAAGCCGAACAAGATAGATTCCCGACGTAAGATCTCCAGCATTGAACACAATCTGCCTTGTTTCACCTGCCGCGACTTCTGCGTGAAACAGAGTCCCGACTTCCTGTCCACCGACATCAAACACGCGTAGCAAAGCAATCCCGTGTTTCTGGAGCGAGAATCGTATCGTTGTGCTTGGATTGAACGGATTGGGGTAATTCTGTTTCAGCGTGAAAGCATAAATTGACGCGGGATCATCCAGCTCACCGACGAGTGTCGTCGTCTCGGGAGCTCCGTTGGCGATCCACTGGATGATCGTATTCAGATCGTTAGCGGCCATGGGGGAACCGCCGAGGGGCATGCGCGCGCCGAATTCCGCCGTTCCCTTGATCTTCCGCACGAGGATACTGTTTGTGTCGCGGGGGATGACAACCGGCTTGTGGAGGCCAGTTGTCAGGAGGTTCGTATACGTATCGACGAATAATCCGCCGCTGCCACCGTGACATCCCGTGCATCCGTAAGAAACGAACAAAGACCTGATATGACTTGAATATGTCACCGGTTGCGCTATCGCAGATGGTACACCGATAGAAATCATAAGAGCAAACAGGATCAACTTCTGCATCCCCGCCTCCTTTTGATAGATGGTAATCTGGCTGTCTAATTTCGAACAATATCGCCCGTAAAAAAGTTCGCCGGTCAGGCTGTGAACCATAATCGGCGAAGGGTGAAATCAATCAACAGCAGGCACTCCGGGGAGAGACTTCAACTCAAGAGGGCCAGAGCCATCCGAATGTCCCCGCGGTGAGAAGGGCATAGATGAGTCCGTCAAAAGTCGACTTGAAGGTTGTGCCCCACGCGCGTTTGTACCAAATGGATTGTTGCATAAGGGCGAAAGCGTACCCGAAAAAGGCCGTTGCTCCGGCGAAGCGGAATACGGAGAGGTAGTGCGCTCCCGGCTCCAACGCTCTGCCGGCGATGTATGCCGCCGTTGTCGTTAGTTCTTCACTTTTTGCAGGAGACAATAGACAAATTCCTGTGTCTTGCCCGATGGAGTGCTATGATGTTCAACCTGGCTTGAGATGAGCCTAAACGAGTGACCAAACGTGAGCAGCAGCGAATTCGGATCATACCGTACGATATCAAGACCACTGCACTTTGGCGGACCGTTGGGACCAAATGTCGCAATAATCATAAAGCCCCCGGTGGAGAGGGAGGCGTTCAACACTTTGCAGTACTTCTTCCGATCCCCCTCTTCCACGAAAAAATGGAGCACAGCTCGATCGTGCCAGATGTCACATCTCAGTTGTGACGGAGTCGTTCCAGTAATATCCCCCACAATCCATTTGACGGAGTGGCCACGTGGGCCGAGCCGGGACCTGGAGTGGTCCAAAGCCTCCACTGAGATATCTAGGACCGTGATATTGGAATACTCAAGAGCTAAAAGGTCATCGACGAGCGTCGATGCGCCACCACCAACATCGACTATAGCGGCATCCTTTGGCAGGCCCGTCCTGCGAATCAATTCCAGCGAGAGACGAAGGGAGTTTTGAAACCAGCTAACCGATTCCGGCTTCTTCGTTTGGTAGACTGATTCCCAATGTGCTTTCATATCAGCCATCTATTCAGCCCGCCGCACTCTGTCCGGTTCACCATTGAACTGCACTTCTGAGATTTCCAGCGTTAACCATGTGAAATCACCCTCCGCTAGTTTCCACAATACTTTGGCTTTTGCCGGAATTCGCATCCCATCAAATTCCTTGTACGACTCCGGATCTATCCGAACGACCCACTCTTCCAACGTGGCTCCGTTCTTTTGTTCATAGTACCGCCGGGCCTCAAAGCCTGAAACATCTCCGTTTAGATCAAACCGAAACAAACCTGAGCCCGTGATACCACCAAAGCTGATCGTGGCTTTCGCAGTTTTCGGGTCCACTTCTTCCCATTTGATGTGTCCACTGAGAGCGGCCGATGGATACCAGATAATTTCCCCGAGGTACCGAATAAGTGTCCCCTGATCGATCTCTTTTCCTTTCGCGTCCGCGACAGGGAAAAGCGAAAGAAGCTTGATGAGCATATGACCGTGTCCATCTTCATACTTGTCCCGTCCCGCAAGATGGATTCCCGGGGCAGCCGTAACGTTGGCCCGCCAGATGAAGCCGGGATTTTCTGTTCTGGACCATTGCTCCGCTTCAAAAGGCATCCAGTTTCCGTCAGACGCAGTGCGCATCTGCCCCGTTTGTTTGAGCCGCACTGTTTGAATCGCTTCGTTGCCGACGACTTTTGAACGACGGAGCCATTCCTGGACAAGGGGAGGCTTGTTCGCCAGCATTTCTTCACTCACGGTGTTGCCTCGAAGCTGTGGCGAGGAAATAAATGTCTTCAGTTCTTTCGTCACCAGGTTATTGAAATTCCAGACGCCAAAGCCAACGACAGCCGTGGCCAGGATGATTGCATTTGCCAATGTGCCAAATTTTGCGTCGCTCCACGACATAACGATAAGCGTCTGTGAGACCACCAAAGCGGGAACACAAATCATCCACCACCAATCTTTCTCCAGCAGAAAAGCCAGTGCCGCGAGAATGAACAAGATGGAAGACAACAACCATAGGAATCCTGCTGACTTAGAGATGTCTTGCGTCAACTGCTCCATATCGGCGAGTCCAAACGCTTTTGCGAAGCCCATTAAGTGAATGAGCCCGTGAATCGCAACGACGAACATAAATACTATTCTGAGCATGGGAGTTGTCCTCGTTAAGGATTTCGAGACAGGTTTCGCGTAACGATCAACAAAATATTACAGTACGATTGTGAACCGTCAAATGACGTGTTGGCAGCCGCTGCGTGAGATATGTGTTTTCGAGGTGGGCGGCACACGCGTTTGCGTGGTTAGACAGGACATTCATTTGTTCTATCGCCCACCTGATATCGTGGTAGATCGACAGCTCTTGTGCGGCGATGAGATGACCATCGGGACCCGTGTCTACAGAATCCTCTTTGCCTTTAAGATATCGGATCTCTCCAATCCGCCGGCATCCGAAACAAATTCCATAGCCGTCTCCATGCCCGGCCGCAGAATTCTGCAACCGCATCCATCAACCGTCGGGAGAGATTTCTATCACCAGCGGTGATGCACTTCATCACGAACGAGATCGTCATAGATCGAACGGATCTTCTTCATGGCTTCACGGGAAATGGGTGGAAGGTCGGCCGCTTTGACATTCTCCTTCACCTGAGCAGGAAGCTTTGCTCCGGGAATGGCACACGTTACCTCCGGGAACATGAGAATCCACCGTAAAGCCATTTGAGCCATTGTGGAAGCCTTTGGCGTCAACGGGCGCAGAGCCTCTGCGGCCTTCAGGCCGAGTGAAAAATCGAGGCCGGAAAACGTCTCGCCTCGGTCGAATGCTTCTCCCTGTCGATTGAATGCCCGATGGTCATCCCGTTCGAACGTGGTGTTGGCGCTGAATTTTCCTGCGAGGAGTCCAGAGGAGAGAGGGAGCCGGGCGAGAATGCCAACTTGTCGCCGCTTCGCCTCGGCAAAGAAAAGCTCTGCAGGCCTTTGACGAAATATGTTGAACACGATCTGGACGGATTGGACCCCAGGGTATTCAATTGCTTTCAAGCCCTCTTCGACTTTCTCCACACTGACCCCGTAGAAACGAAGCTTTCCAGCCTGGACAAGACTGTCGAGCCAGCCGAATACCTCAGGACGATAATAAACCTCGGTAGGGGGGCAATGGAGTTGCAGAAGATCAATCGCCTCTGTTTCCAGGTTGATCAGACTTCGCTCGACAAATGCCGTGAGGTTTTGTTTCGTGTAGCCGTCGGTGACATGCGGATTAAGTCTGCGACCTGCTTTGGTGGCGATGTAAAATCGTTCCCGGCGCTCACGCTTGAGCCGCGCCAGAAGCTTCTCGCTTCGCCCGTCGCCGTATACATCGGCCGTGTCGAAGAAATTCACACCCTCATCAAGAGCGCTGTGGAGAGCAGCCATCGAATCATGATCATTAACCTCTCCCCAGGTTCCGCCGATTGCCCACGAGCCGAAACTGATTGTCGAGACGCGCCAACCAGTGCGTCCCAGTTCACGGTAATTCATGCTCGGATGCTCCCTCCATCATTGGTGGGCCATTCATTGCAGTCAGGTATTGGAAGCGATGGGAATTCTTCGGCACACCGCTTGTTATTTCGAAGCCAGTCTTTGTCATATGCGCAATTCAATCAGATTGGATTGAATGGCGCCTAACTCCGGGCTTATACCTCTTGTGCGTTCGTGCCGGCTGCGTTTGGCATTGCGGTAAGACCAGCCTGCGCCACAGCTTCACATAAACCATTTCTTCTGGTTGTACACGGCGTCGCCAAATTCGAACATGAACTTCATGTCATCTTCGTCCAGCGGGCCCTTCTGCACGGCGGCGATGTTCTCCCGCAACTCGCGCTCATTTCGCGGAGCTGTTAAGACAGTATGTACATGTGGGTTCGAAAGGACAAACCTGTAACACTCGCCTGCGGTCGGAATTCGCCCCCCCTTTGGCCAGGTTTTCGGGCGGCGCAACAGATACGTCCAGCGTGTGGCGGTGTAACTAATGATGCCGGGATTGTGCACAGCAAGATGTGGGAATATATCTCGTTCGGCTCCACGATGAGCTGCATTGTAACGGAGCATCAGTGCGTTGACGTCGCCGTTTGCCGCGAGTTTGCCCAGAAAGACACGGTCGTGGCAGGAAAGTCCAATGGAGCGGACTTTTCCTTCCTCTTTCAGTTTCAACAGATCTTCGTGAACTCTCGGTGTGAATTCAGCCGGCTTCATTACTCCCATGAAAAGAAATATGTCAATGTAATCGGTGTTGAACTGCCGCAAACGCTTCTCGATCGTCTTTCGAGCGTTCTGTGCCCACCAGATGTAATTGTATGCCCCAGTGACAAGGACGAGCTTTTCGCGACGCGACGGCATCAGCTCTCTCAATGTGCGGGTCATCTGCATATCGATACCAAATGCAAAGAAGAGATTAATCCCCCCATCCACGGCAGCATATACTGCTTTCTTGCCGGGATAGTAGGATGCGGAGAGTCCGAGCGACGTTACGCTGATGCCCGTGCTGCCAAAGGGTCGAAGTTGAAATGTAGACGACATGGAAAGATTCTTTTGCCTTTCATATTGTGGTCAGGACACGTGGTTTCTGAGTCTGATGAACACCGAATTGACCGCGATACGACCATCATCAAGATCATCAGAGAACTGCAACAGGTTGTAATTAGCGGTTAAGTAGTCGTTGCAACAGCATGGAACAAGCACGTAGTGGTCGCTCCAGTGCTTTTCTTTGTTCGGTAATCTCAAGGGGATTGTCCCATTGTTAGTTGGCAATTTTGAGGCGATGCGACTCTGAGAAAATTATTGTTACGCTGCGTTGTGTTGTTGAGTGGTTGACTGTTTTATGGTTGCTCCTTCCAGTGCGCTCTTCAGGACACTCATCGATTTGTATCCCTTCACTTTTCTGAATCGCTTCTCCGCTTCGAGTAACGCTGTGGCAGTCCATCGCTGTGTTTGGTTCGTTCCGCTCCGCCATCGTTTCACATTTCGCATAACCGTACGCACGCGAGAAGACGATGACTCGATCAGATTCGTCGTGGAGAAACTCACGCGCAAGACCGGAGGAATTCCCAAACGATGAAGTGCTAAGGTCTCCTCAAATCCTTCTTCCAAACTTTCTGCAGCTGAGATGTTGATGCGCTGACGATCGCGGACAACTCCACGGAGCGCTTTGCGCGCATCCTCATACTCGTTCATCGCATACGCTGCTTTGACCTTCCGTTCATACTCGGCCTGATATTCCTTCGGCAAATACTTTTTCACATTCTCTCTCTTGTTCTGCTGACACCGTTGCACGTGAGCTCGCTCTCCGAAAAATTGATCGACCGCAGATCGTAACGCCGGCGATCTATCGATCACCACGATCATCGGATGATTGATTGCGAGCTTGCGTCTGATGAGATCGTGAAACAAATCAAGACAGACGCGAGCGTTTTCGGTCGATCCTCCCCGAAATCCTAAAAAGTGTTTTTGCCCTGTAGAATCAACCCTAACGCCACTGTCTCCATCACACTGCCAACCTTCACGCCATCGACCATCAACACCGAAAGATCCAACTTCGAAAGGTCGCGCTCACACAACAAAGCAAGATCCTTCGCCGTTGCTTGCACCACTTCCCGATTGACCACCGACTTCGACACGCCATATCCATCAGCAACAGCTTCGACCGTTTGCTCGTAGTCGCGGCAACTCACCCCGGCAAGCATCCGTTGGTAGACCGCACGCGCTCGATCATCCTTGGTGCCGAAGCGCTCACAACTCGATAGCTTCACTTCCTCACCAGCTCTCGTCCGTAACCGAGGATGATCAATCTGTACTTTCTGTCCCCCCACCATCACCGACCCTGCTTGCTTTCCCCATCGATTGATCTCCGTCTCGTGAGACTGAAACGGTCCAGCAAGTTGATCCTCTTCCGCCTCCATCAACATCTTCATCACCAACACCCCGGCTGATACTGCAAATGCGTGAAACTCTAACCCCAGTTCCTGTGCAAGTCGATCAAGATTGAATCCAGCCTCACCGACCTCACCGAAAACCAATTTGACTTGCCTGTTCTTTTTCTCTACCTTGTCCTTCGACATGGTCCCGCAAGGCGGGACTCCTTTCTGAGATAAATGATTGTGAGAAATTATTCTTCTCAGAATAAGCATCGCCATGTCCTATTTCAAGTCCCCACCCTCAATTTCGATCTTCAACTAACTTTGGGACATCCTCGAAAACCCCTCGACGAGACATATTTCTCGCACACCAGCGTCGAACCGATTACTTACAAAGAAAGAAGAAGTCATGAGAGATGTCGAGCGTTATATTGAGAATCGGAAAAAGCGTGGTCCGAGATTTGCAGAAAACTTTGAGTCGGGATACGAAACGTTTGAGTTTAGTATTATGCTTTGCCAGGCTCGCGAAAAGGCTGGCATCACACAAGAGACTATTGCGAAGCGTCTAGGGACGAAGAAATCTGCCATTTCCCGCATCGAAAACCACTCGGAAGACATAAGACTTTCTACCCTTGGAAAATACGCAAAGGCCTTGGGCAAGAAGCTCAGGGTTGAACTCACCGACTAAGTTTTTCCCTCCCTCAGGCTCGGGCGGCCATGATGCCCAACGTTTGGCATAAGCACGCCGTTGTTTTTGCCGATACAGCCTATCCGAAGGGTGGGCAAAATGATGCGGCGACAGCCACGCTATCAAACGATCAAGTTCCTTGCTTGGCTGGCGCTGCAATACCAACCTCGCGGCAAAAACAATGGAGCGACCCCGCCTGTCAAGGGCCACCACAATTCGCCAGGTTAGAGGCCTCCAGGGCCAGATGATTCCCCAGTTCCGGGGTCAGATGATTCCCCAGTTTCAGGGTCAGATCATTCCCAAGTTCCAGGGCCAGATCATTCCCCAGTTCCAGGGCCAGATCATTCCCCAGTCTCGGGGCCAGATGATCCCCCACTGATACCCTACCAGAGTTTCCCCACCCAGAGTTGATTCTATCAAGAACGACCATAGCTTGTCGTCCTCCACCATTTTTTATCACTATCGAGGACTGACCTATGGTATTCAAATGGATTCAACTTATGGAGATCTGGGAGATTCTACGCCGTTGGCACGACGGCCAAAGCATCAGCTCTATTGCGACAAGTATCGGCTGCGATCGCAAGACTGTACGCAGCTACATTCGACTCGCCTGCGATCGGGGAGTAACTCGCCAGACCGTCCTCGAACGGAAGAATGAGATCCTTCCGCTCCTCCAAGCCGCCATAGAACAACTCCACTCAAAAGCTGCCAAGCAAGCACTCCTGGCTTCTTACCTGGAGGAGATCCTCTCGCTTGTCAACAACACAGACAACCCGCTCAAGCCCAAGACCGCTTTCGAGGTCATCTGTCAGAGACACGACCTCACGGGCAAGGTCAGCTACAGCAGTTTTAAACGCCTCGCTCGAGCCGACCGCATCTCCACTCAGCCTGACCGTACCACTTGCCGCATAGAGCTTCCTCCTGGCCAACAACTTCAGGTTGACTATGGCCGGATGGGTCTTCTCCTCGATCCAGTCTCTGGGCGTCGCCGCCTTGTCCACGCCTTCATCGGGACGCTCTCCTTCAGTCGCCACAAAGCGGTCGAGTTTGTCTTCTCACAAGATCAACAAAGCTTCGTCAAAAGCCACGTGACGATGTTCGAGTCCTTTGGTGGCGTCACCAACACCATTGTGATCGATAATCTCAAGTCGGGAGTGCTCACCCTGATCTCTACGATCCAACACTCAACAGAGCCTATGCCGAGATGGCCGAACACTACCACACCTTCATCGATCCAGGTCGCGTCGGTTCACCAAAAGACAAGGGCAAAGTTGAGCGCGATGTTCAGACTGTTCGTGAGTTCTTCCGCAAGACCATCGCACTCTATCCGTCCATCACCATCACAGAACTCAATCGTTTGGCGCGGCTCTGGCTGCTGAACGACTATGGCCAACGCCCTCACGGCACCACCGGACAAAAGCCGCTTGTACTCTAAAGACTATGAACGTCAAGCTCTCATTCCACTACCGGCTGAGCCCTACACCGTTGCTCTCTGGAAACAAGCCTCGGTTCATCCTGACCATTATATCCAGATAAACCGTCACTTTTACTCGGTCCCTGATCCTTTCGTGGGAAAGACTGTCCAGGTCAAAGTCACTCCCTCCACGATCGAGGTCTTCTACCAGGAACGTCTCATCAAAACCCATCCCGTAGCGCACACCCTTCGTTCCACTGACTGGGCAGACTTCCCATCCAACGTCCAGCACGCCCTCGATACCGGACTACCACGGCTCTTGTGCCTCAAGGCCCGGCACATCGGCCCACACTTCGAGATGCTCATTATCCAGATACTCTCCCTCCACGCCTTTCTCAACCTCCGCCGCGCCCAAGGACTCGTCAGGCTTGCCTCTGGTTACCCACACGAGATCGTGGAGGCTGCTGCCCAGAGGGCGATGACTCTTGGCAAGCCCATCGGTTATAAAACGTTCAAATACATCCTCGAAGCCCTCATGCGGCACCGCTCTGCTCCCAGCGACGAGCTTGAGCTTTCACTGGAGACGCAAAGCTTTGTCCGCTCGATGGACTACTTCACTCACCATATAGGAGAACCAGACAATGTCTAACCCTGCTGAACTCAAATCACTGCTGAAGTCCCTCAAGCTGTCCGGCATCCTCGACCATCTCGATGTCCGTCTGATGGAAGCGCAGAACAACGAGCTCTCGTTTACTGAACTGCTTGCCATGGTTCTTACCGACGAGATGGAAGCGCGACGCAACCGCAAGCTTCAACGCCTGATCAAACGCGCACACCTTGATCCAGGAAAAACTCTCGAGTCTTTCGACTTCTCCTTCAATCCCTCAACCAACGCCGTCCACATCCGCGAACTGGCACGGTGTCAGTTTATTGAGCGTGCCGAGAATGTCTTCCTCCTCGGACCCACCGGTACCGGTAAGACTCACCTTGCGCAAGCACTCTCGCACATGGCTTGCAGGCAGCATCTTGTTGTTGACTTCTACAGCTTCCACGCTCTCTTTGCCGCACTGACCCGAGCCGATCTCGCAGGCACCATCGACCGTCTGCTCGGTTCACTCATCAAGAGTGATCTCCTCGTCGTCGACGACTTCGCGTTCAAAAAGATGGATCAGAAATCTGCTGAATACTTCTACGCCATTGTCGATGCACGATACGCTCTGCGTTCTATCATCCTCACCAGCAATAGAGCTCTCTCGGACTGGGTCGCCATCTTCCCTGACAAGGTCATGGCCAATGCTGTTATGGATCGCTTAGCCCACAATGCTCATCAGATCGTCATCAAAGGTGAATCGTTCAGAAAGAAAAAGACCCCTCAACCCCAAAACGCTTGACTCCTAAAAACTGACTCAGTACCATATCGCTCAATCAACTTTCGGGTGGGGAATACCTTGACCCTCAATCTGGGGAATCAAGTGGCCCTTGACACCCGCCCGACCGAACGTGTTTGAACCTACCACGGTCGTTCGGGCGGGCACAATAATCCATTTCAACAACGGGAGCGCCGTGTTTACGCTTGATATACGTTCGTTGCGTTGCGTGAATGTTGTGTACACTTTCTTTCTTCATTTTCGGTGGCGGCAAAGCCAAAATTGACTGTCTTCGGACAAATGCCTATATTGGAACCAGTTCAATTGACGAGAATCTTATGAAAACCGTAGAAGCACGAAAAGCAAAGGTACCAGAAAAACTTCTCGCCGAGTCTGAGAAGTCCCACGAGCCGATTCACATTGTTGGGAAGAAAAACGCCGGCGTCCTCATCTCGATGGACGAGTGGCGAGCAATCCAGGAGACATTGTATTTGCTCTCGATTCCCAAGATGCGTGAGTCGATTGTACGGGGTTTGAAGACGCCTGTCGAGAAATGCTCTCCGGAGCTTTCTTGGTGAAATGGACGCTTGTTTATACGAAACAAGCTCAGAAAGATGCCAAAAAGCTCGCTGGCGATCTGGCTGGAGCGTATTCGCGACGGATCAATATTCAGCATCGGCTTGTCTACCAAGTTCTCGAACACGATCGAATTGTGAAAGTCATTCGGATGTGGACTCATTACGAATGAGCCTGACGGTTGGTCGCTGGCTTTGCCGCCGTCTTTCATCCGATTGATTTCTCTCTCCATCGTACACAACCTCCTCGTTTTATACTTTCGCAGCAACGCAATGTCGTACAACGTATGCGGCAACAACGCAGCGGTTTTGCGAACTCAAAACGATGCGGCGAAGGCCGCTACTTAAGAACTCATTATTTTTGCGGCCGTAGCCGCACACCAATCCCAAAGGGATCCCCTCGGGACCGTGAGCAAAAGCGTTGAGCGACCCCGCCCGACCGAACGTGTTTGAACCTACCACGGTCGTTCGGGCGGGCACAATAATACTCTTTCAACGAAGGGAGCGCCGTTGTTGCCGCTGTTATGTGCAGTGGCCGCCGGTGGAAAGACACTTGACATTCGGTATATGATGTGATACATTGATGCCGTGACCATTATCTGGGATGAAGAGAAAAACGAGAAACTGAAGCGTGAATGGGGAATATCGTTCGAGGAGATCGCCATCTTGATTCTCGAACAGAAATACATTCGTGTAATTAAGCATCAAAAGCGACTCCGGCAAAGGATCTTTCTGATCCCAATTCACGGGTACGTTCATGCTGTCCCCTTTGTGTCAGATGAAGAAGGTAACATTGTGCTAAAGACCGTGTTCCCAAGTCGTAAGTTCAATAGAATGTATGGAGGAAAGATCAGTGAAAGTAAAACTTGACAAATATGAGCGTTCCATCGAGAAAGATGCTGAGTCGTACCGTCCCCTGTCTAAGAGAGAACTGCAAAAACTTGAAGGGGTCCTAGAACAGATACGGAAGACTCGCAACATAAACATACGGATTTCGGAAATGGTGCTTGAGGAACTGAAGAGACGTTCACGGGAAGAAGGGATTCCGTATCAGACGTTGATTTCAAGCGTTCTTCATAAGTTTGTGACAAATCGGCTTGTGGATGAGAAGTCGATCCGCAAATCGATGCAACTTCTCTCCTCGGGCCGCTAGTGTCCTCGTTCAACCCCACCAGCCCGCCGACTTCGACCCTCTAGGCGGCCATTGCACATAACGTCTCGGCAAACAATGGAGCGACAACTATAATCCATTTCAATAGATGGAGCGTCGTTGTTTGCCGTGTTATGTGCAGTGCGCCGCAAATGAAAACTTGATTTTGTCAGAATTTGGTACTAATATGTTCACAGACTCTTTGAAAGGAGCATCTAATGCCAATCATCAAATCGATCTCGAGTTTGCGCAACAGAACCAGAGAGATTGCAACCATCTGTCACGATCAAGATGAGCCGGTGTATCTGACGACCAACGGCGAAGGCGATCTGGTTGTAATGAGTATTCACCATTACGAGCGATTAAAAGCTCAAGTCGAGCTCTTTGAGAAGCTCGGAGTTGCTCAAGCACAGTCGGCTGCCGGGAAGAAAGGCATCACACACAGACAGATGATGACCAAACTCCGACGCCGAATCAATGCCCGATAAATACACACTACGCTATCTTCCTGTTGCGGATGCTGATCTTGTTGAGATTTTTGACTTCATTGCACAAGACAGTCCGAATCGGGCGTTGTCCTATCTGGAAAAGCTGGACAAGCGAATTGGTTTGCTGGAGCAACATCCAGAACTTGGACGTGTGCCCCGCCATCCGAAACTTCGAGAATACGGCTACCGAGTCCTCATCGTTGAGTCCTACCTTGTTTTCTACATCATCCGTGGACAAACGATTGAGATCCATCGCGTTGTTCACGGCTCACGAAATTTGGATCACCTGATTTAGCCTGCCGATCAAAGCTCGTTGCGGCGCATTGCGCATAACGTCTCGCCCAACAACGCCATTGCTTTTGGCGCTATGAACGATCAATTCTCTCGCGCCAAAAGCAATGGAGCGACAACTATAATCCATTTCAAAAGATGGAGCGTCGTTGTCGGGCGTGTTATGTGAAGTGGCGGCACGGAGAGAGAAACATCAGCTAAGCTTGTTGCTTAGAGAGTTTCTTCTTGTGAGCAGAATGCTTTGCTCGCTTGTCACTAACGGCGAGTTTCGGTTGTCCGCCTTCGGCGGATTGGGCGGGATAAATAAACTCAAGGGTGGCCGTGGAAAACATATCGGAGTTTTCTTTGCGAAGACGTTCCTCAGCCATCTTGCAATACTCGGCATCAATTTCAATTCCGATACTATTGCGTCCCGCCTTCATCGCCGCAACCATCGTCGTACCCGATCCGCAGAATGGATCAACTACCGTATCGCCCACAAATGAGAACATTCTGACAAGTCTGTAAGCAAGCTCCTCTGGAAATGGAGCAGGATGCTTTTTGGTAGACGCACCGCTCAAATTCCAGAACTGCTGGAACCACTTGTTATACTCTTCTTTGGAAATCATACTGAGCTTCCGTTGTCGCTCCGTTGGCTGACGATAACCGCCCGGTTTCCGTTCCATCAAAATGAATTCGATATCGTTTTTGATGATGGCATTCGGCTCGTACGGCTTGCCAAGAAACTTTGAGCCATTGTTTATCTCATAGTTGGCATTGGCAATCTTGTGCCAGATGATAGGATTGAGATTGTCAAAACCGATCTTGCGACAAATGACGGCAATGTCCGAATGTAAGGGAACGACAACGTGTCGGCCATATGCTCGGCGAGAAAGACAAACATCACCGACGACGCAAACCAGACGGCCACCCGGGACCAAGATGCGGTACATTTCCTTCCACACCTTGGACAATTCCTCAAGAAATCGTTCGTAGTCCGCGACGTGACCGAGTTGATTTGGATTCTCGTTATATTTCTTGAGCGTCCAATAGGGTGGAGACGTTATGACAAGATGGACAGATTCGTCTTTGAGAAACGGAACTTGTCTGGCATCGCCTTGGATGAGACGATGCGTTGTTATTTCGCGGTGCCCGTTTTCTTTAGGTGTCATCGGTTCTTTGATACTCCAAAGGCTGTTACTTGAGAAACCAGTGATCTGGCAAAAATGTCAAAGGTTAGATCGTCGGCAGGTTCCGTGTAGCGTCCCTTAGCCCCATTTGTCTTGTGCGATAAAAGGAAGGTTGCAACATTATAGTGACGTTCTCTGACGAGCTTCCTGCAGAAAAGCTCATATCGCTTTGCATATGAAGCGTTGACAAACTCTGGAAAGACCTTGAAATGCGGCTCCTTTACTTTCACTGGCTTTCGAGACTCCGGGGAATCCTCCAACAGGAAAACATAGCCAAGCCAAGGCTTGACGGTCTTGTTATAGGCACCCTCTCGATATGCCGTCCATAAATCAACTGCGCTGCCCATTGCTTCCTCTGTTCGGTTATTGAAATTGTTGCCGAACGATGGGCCAACTTGAGATTTGGCTTCCAATGCAAGAATAAGCTGGTTATCCTTGACCATCAGGAGATCCCATTCCTTTGTAGGCCGGAAAAATCCCGGCAGCTCAAGGTTCTTGTTGTAGAAAATGTTAGACTCAACAGCTCCTGCTTCGATGATAAGATCGCTGATTAGGTCGATGAACCCATCCATTTGAGCGCCGCCGGTTACTGCGCTCCGTGCGCCTTGATCCGCTCTGCCAGACTTGGCTTGTTTTTGAGATTGTGTCTGACGTGTCCGCCAATAATGGGAGATTGCTTGAGATACGTACTTGCTTAGGTTGTCGATTTTGCTCATATGACTCCATTGTGTTGACCGCAAGATAGCGAAACTCGAGCCGATAATCCATTCGGGGAGAATATCGGATCAAACGTCCGTGCCGCCATTTCACATAACGGTTCGCAAAATAACGCAACGCTGAAGCGAACTCAAAAAGATATTTTCTACCAACAGTGAGCGGAAGCGTTGAGCTTACGAGCTTCAACCGAGTGCGCCGTTATTTTGCGTGTTATGTGCA
>Ga0208244_100818_pt1 | contig 23417 bp, 22 predicted proteins | sample SubbioCR12Aug_5A_FD_184828 | JGI IMG/M metagenome (GOLD analysis project Ga0208244, IMG submission 184828) | Serpentinite rock and fluid subsurface biosphere microbial communities from McLaughlin Reserve, California, USA - CR12Aug_5A (SPAdes) | ecosystem: Environmental > Terrestrial > Deep... | reverse complement strand
AAGACGACTGACTCCATAACGCTCTCCTTGCTCCTGGAGAACGTTATACAACATTGTTGAATCTGACGCCAGCTTTTTCTTTATTCGGTTGTCAAAGAGCTTTTTTCAAAGAGCTAAAGTGTTACAGGGAATTTAAGTTCACTCGCCATCCATCCTGTTGACAAGGAGGTATTAAGAAGATGAAATATACTACCCTTCTGTTCGATGTCAAAGATCATGTGGCTCACATTATCCTTAACCGGCCGGAGGCGCTCAATGCGATCAACTTAGAGTGGTCGCGGGATCTGATGTATGCCATCTTGCAATGTGATGAAGATCCCGCAATCAGGGCGGTCGTCATCAGCGGTGCGGGAAACCATTTCTGTGCCGGCGGAGACCTCAAGTCTTTCACCTCGCAGGGCAAGGACCTGCCTTTACATATCAAGGAGGTGACCACCTATCTTCATGCCGCCATCTCCCGGATGGTGCGAATGAATGCACCTGTGATTGCCGGGGTCAATGGCTATGCGGTGGGGGCTGGAATGAGCCTTGCCCTTGCCTGCGACATCGTTCTGGCAGCCCGGTCCGCCCGATTCAGCGTGGCCTATACGCGCGTGGGGCTGACGCCTGATGGAAGCATGTCCTATTTTTTACCCCGCACCGTCGGTCTCAAGAGGGCCATTGAGTTGACCTTAACGAACCGGATGCTGACCGCTGAAGAAGCGTTTGCATTAGGGATCGTCACACAAGTCGTCCCGGGTGAAGAATTACTCGCTCAGGCAAACCAGTTGGCCATACAGCTTGCCTCAGGCCCTTCGAAATCGTTCGGGGCTGCAAAACGGCTGATGAAAACGGGATGGAATGAGACCCTGGAGACACAGATGGAGAATGAGAGCCAGGCCATTGCGGGGATCACCCGAACCCAGGACACTCAAGAGGGCATCGCCGCCTTCGTCGAAAAGAGAACGCCGAAGTATAAAGGAATATAAATGTTTTTTGGGTTAGACCGTTTCTTGGATTTATTGAGTTTCATTCGTTAACCCAATAGACCCAAAGAACCCAACAAACACAATAAACCCTTATACTCTTGAACTCTTCAGGGATAAGTTTTAGAATGACCCCTATTAAGAAAAATCTGGGGAATCTTTTTTTGAAATCTGTGTAATCAGAGAACTCAAGGTAGTCTTTCAGAGTTCTCAGAGTGAGGTCTCCACATGCAAAAGGAGGGCATCAAAGCGAACATCGTTGTCTTCATTGCCAGTTTCTGCACCCTGGTCATCGAGCTGGTGGCGGGAAGGATCATGGCTCCCTATGTAGGCGTCTCGCTCTACACCTGGACAAGCATCATTGGTGTGATTCTCGCCGGCATCAGCATCGGCGCCTATCTTGGCGGACTGGTCGCAGACCGTTTCCCCCGCTCCTCCACGCTCGGCTGGCTTCTCTTTCTCTCCGGTGTAGGGGCGTTTTCGATCTCTCCCCTGACCAATCTGGTAGGCGGGGCGCACTTTGAAACGAGCCTGATGGTCCGGATTCTTCTGATCACCACGATCGTCTTCTTCGTTCCTGCCTGTATTCTCGGAATGATCTCGCCCGTGGTGGTTAAATTGGCCCTCAACAACCTGGCGAAGACAGGCAATGTTGTCGGAAAGATCTACGCCTTCTCCACTCTCGGCGCCATCCTCGGGACTTTTGCCACCGGGTTCTATCTCATCTCCTGGTTGGGAACGCGTAACATCCTCATCACCATGGGCATCATCCTCATCCTTTCCGGTCTGATCTTCGGAGGTTTTCTCGGAAGAAAGAGAGGGATGGCCTTTTTCTCCATCCTCCTTGGAATCATCTTTCTCGTCGTCCCCCTTGCAGGGCTTTATGGATATGCGGCCCTTCGCCCGGACGAGATGTCAATCTCCACCTCTCCTGTTCATGCCCTCAAGACGGCCTATGGATATGCCTTCAAGCCGCCCCTTGATGAAGACACCTATTTTTTCAAGGAGAGCGATTTCTATACGATCAAATTGAAGCGAAGCATCAAAGGAAACAGCGGAAATCCCCTTGAGTCACTGGTGCTCGATCATCTGGTCCACTCCTATACCGATCTGAGGGATCCCCATTATCTGGAATATGAATACATCCGGATTTACGAAGAATTTGTGAGGTGGCAGGCGAAAAAGCGAAAGCCCTTTAAAGCTCTCTTCATCGGAGGGGGAGGATACACGATCCCCCGTTATATCGAATCGAAGTATCCGGCGTCAGAGATCGATGTGGTGGAGATCGACCCGGAGGTCACCCGGGTGGTTCAACAGTATTTAGGCGTCTCAGAGAAATCGAAGATTCGGTCTCACAATATGGATGGCCGCTGGTTTGTGATGAATTGCAAGGAGAAAGGAAGTTTCGATTTCATCTTCGGCGATGCCTTCAATGACCTCTCGATCCCCTATCACCTGACGACCAAAGAATTTGCCATGCAATTGAAAGCCCTCTTGAAACCGGATGGATTACTTCTGGCAAATGTGATCGATAGTATGAGGAAGGGCCAATTTATGCCCTCCTATATCCGGACGCTGGAGGAGGTCTTCGGAAAGGGAAATGCCCATCTCATCACGCTCAGCTCCGATTTTGACAGCATCGGGATCAGCACACATGTGGTGGTGGCAAGTCCTAAGAAACTCGATATGGACGATTTTGTTAAGGTCGTAAAAAAAGAAAAAGGGGAGGAGATGACCTCCTATGTCATGCCGCAGGACCATCTGCAGAAATATCTAAGCGAACGTCGGTGGATCATTCTCACCGATGATTATGTGCCGGTGGATAACCTGATCGCCCCCATATTCGAAGAACGCTTCGGCTATCAGCGATAGGGGATTGAAGGGACGCTCGAATGGATGATAAAAAAGACTTCGTATTGGTGACGGTTTCCGGGCCGGATCAGCCGGGAATCACCGCTGCGTTCAGTAAAATTCTGGTGGACAACCGGGTGGAGGTCGTGGATATTGAACAGGCCTCGCTTCAGGATTTTCTCGGCCTCTCCTTCCTCCTGGACACGGGTGGTGCAAAACAGTCCAAGGATGGCGTCCTGAAAGACCTCCTCTTTGAAGCGAGCCGGCTTGGCCTGACACTTAATTTCAGGCTCTTCTCAGAGAAGGAAGTAAAAGCCAGAAACAGCAAGAACTTATTTATCCTCACTTACTTCGGCGATACCAGGGCGCTGGCTGAGATTTCAAATGTCCTTGCCGAAGAAAATGCCAATATCGAAATGATCAGCAACCTTACCCGTCACTGCGCCATGTGTGTCGAATTGACGATCGATGTCCATGAAGTCAAAAATCTCAGCCGGTTGAAGTCAAGGGTGATTGCCAAGAGCCATGAACTCAATATCGATCTCGCTCTTCAGAAAATGGAGGCCTATCGCAAAAATAAACGCCTCGTTTTTTTTGACATGGACAGCACCCTCATCGATATGGAGATGATTGACGAAATGGCCAAAAGGGCAGGGGTTTTTAAGGAAGTTTCGAGGATTACGGAAAAAGCGATGAGAGGGGATATCGATTTCGAGGAATCGCTCGTCCAGCGCGTCGCTCTCCTGAAAGGATTAAAGGTGGAAGAATTGGAGAGGATCAGAAATGACATGAAACTCTCCGAAGGGGCCGAGGATTTAGTGGACGCTCTCAAGAGACTGGGTTTTAAACTCGGCCTGGTGAGCGGGGGATTCGATTATTTTTCTGATTACCTGCGGGAGAAATTAGGCCTGGATTTTTCCTATGCGAATCGACTGGAGATCAAAAACGGAGCCTTAACGGGCAAAGTTTCAGGGAAGATTGTGGATAATACATACAAGGCCAGGATCGTCAACATGGTCTCCGGTGAGCAGGGAATCCTTTTGGATCAGACCGTTGCCATCGGCGACGGGGCCAATGATGTTCTGATGTTAGGTCAGGCGGGGTTGGGCATTGCTTATAATGCGAAGGAGCGGCTCGAACGGGCAGCCAATATGAGCCTGGGCCGGGCACGCCTCAAAAATATCCTGTACATCCTGGGAATCTCCGAAGAGGAGATGGGCTCCTGGAGTGTTTGTGACTCCCCATAAGGATGGGGATGGTAAAGAAAAGGATTAATATGGCTACTAAAGTGAAATCCAGAACGCTGAAAAAGAAGAAAGTGGAGGACAAACCGAGATGAGGGCGTGTCAAGAGGTTTGACGTTTTTCGGGTTTTTCGGGAAATATGGGAAGTGTCCCTGCTATTGGTTCACGGGTTAACCTTAACGTTGCAGAAGATTTAGTCATACGGACATGGGTGAACCGGTCGTAAAGGCTTCGGGGCGAACCTTTAAGGCGATCAGCACATACAATTCCAACCCTTGCTGGAGTTCACCTTAGGTGAAATTCGCCGATTTCCATAACATGTCAAATCAATCGCCGTTCGAAGCCTTGAAGAGCGGTTTACCCATGGCCGTTTATGCAACTGCGAGGTTCACTGAGCCAGAGGTCTCTTTGGCCTTCCTTTTTAAAAATAGAACTGCCCTTTCCCAACGAATTTCAATTTTGTCCATTGTCAAGGGCTGACTACGCCTCGCAATGTCCCCTTTATCGGTGATTGTTTTTTATACGGGTATCTCAAGAAGAATTCTATCGTAATTCACTTTTGGAATTGTCTTCTCTCTACCTTCCTTCGTCTTTTTAAGTTCGATTAGCCCTATTTTCGCAAGGAAATGGACATCGTCAAAAGTATTTTTGATGTCCCTGCTGAGAAGTTTGGCGAGTTCGTAGATCGATTTTGGATGCTCCTTTTTGATCGTTTTTAATATCCTCAGTCTCTCTTCTGAAAGTATCTTTCGCATTGACTCAATGTTTTCAAAAGAAATTCCCTCGTGCTTCTTAATCTGCTCTCCCCTTTCAAGCCTTCCCCATACCTCTTTAACTTCATGAAAGAGATCCTCTTTGTTTTTTATAGATACTCTTACATCCCTGACTCTCATGGATTGTCCTCCCTAAAATGTTCTATGGAGTTGATAAAATCCAGCCACAACTTCTCTAATCCTTCAAACTTATAGAGATATTCTTCATTGCGGTAATGCCTGTGGTCCGCCTTGTGTTTATAATTATCGTAACCTATCACCCTTTCATCATTGACGATGTAAGCAAATGAATATTTAAGTCCATGCGGTCTATCTTTGCTTTTGGGTACCCCCCATATCTTTATTTCTTGAAAGGAACCATCTTCAAAATAATTTTTCTCATGATAGACGAGTTTCGCTCCCATATTGGTCTATTGATACCATATATTGTCGGGCAAATCAAGTCCGTGGGGGATATCGACCAAAAGCTCGATATCTGGAATCGTTGTTTCGCCTGGATATGACAGCTATTCAAAGAAAAGGGACCAATATCGGCGCGAGGAATGGTTCACAAGCGAATGGAGTGTATCCATATTCGAAAAAAACATTGAACGAAGTACTCTTCTCAAAAATAAAACCCTCCCCTTTTCAACTGATTTCAGTTTGTCCATTGTCAAGGGCTGCCCCCGGCCCCTCTTTTCTCCCCTCGCCTTTCCCTTACTATCAATTTTTAAATTTCCCTGAAACCCTGAACCGTTATTCAACTTCAGATTTCTTTTCCATGTACTCTTTTCATGATGCTCCAATATTTCCAATAAGGGATGGCCTCTACCGTAAGTTTCTCTTTGCGGTAAGCGGTTTCAGTGTCAAGCGTGACAAGAAGCGCTCTTTGCAGTTTATTTCTCTCTAAAAATTTAAAAAGGATCTTGATGTCTTCTTTGTCTATTTTCCCCTTTATCTTAATTTCGATAGGCAGGGCCTGTCGGTCCCGTGTGTGGATAATATCAATTTCTTCTTTCTGGGGGGTTTTAAGAAAAAATTGCGCCTCCAGGCTATTTACAAAAAACTGTTCTAAAATAAGAGAGAAATCGACTTCGGGATTCAGCGCCAATGTAAAAGCCGTGTTGGAGAGATAAAGACGCTTTACTTTCTTCTCGCTGGTGAGTAGATTTCGTGAATAATTGTAGAGTTTTTGTAAAAATAAAGCATACTCAAGATAGGAGATATAGTTTGAGGTGGTTCTCTGATCAATTTTCAGATCGTTGCCAAGGTTTTTATAATCGAGATAAAAACCGGGTCTTGATGCCGTGATCATTAGCAGTTTATGGAGAAGTTCCGGTAAATCGAGCTTGAAGGTTTGTGGGATATCGATAAAGATAACCCTTTGGAGCAAGCTTTCTTTGAAGTACTTACGGAGCATAGGTTCATCGAATTCCAGAGCCTCGATGAAACCTCCTGTTCTGAGAAAACCTGTTAGATGCCGTTTTATATCCTTCTCAAAAATCTTTTCTCTGATGGTATCAATCTCTGAACCTTTGAATTCAAGATATTCATCAAAATCCAGGGGCTTCATGACAAAGTCAAAAAACCGTCCTGCCAGGCTCTCCCTTGTCTCTTTCCAAATGGTAACCTGGGCGGAACCCGAAAGAAATATTTTCGTCCTCGGATTCATATCATAGAGAAGTTTTACCTTGGAAGCCCAATCCTTTAGCTTCTGGATTTCGTCGAGAAATATAAATACATTTTTTTTGCAAATATCTTCACGGAGCACCTCTATCTCATACTGCTTGATCAGGTCTTCAAGGTCGTATTTCATCTCGTCGAATGAAAAATAAAAAATATCATAGGGACGGCTTCCCTTTTTGAGGAGATCATCTATGATCTGATACATCAGGGTGGTTTTACCGGCCCTTCGTAGACCGGTGAACAATAACATCTGTCGTTTATTTAAATATCCATTAATCTCACTAAAGATCTTCCTCTTTTTCCCCAAAAGTTCGGAAGGGACTTTGCCATCCTTCCACCAGGGATTGAAATTGTATAAATCCATTTACGCTCCAATGTCATTAGATTTTAATTTCAGGTACATTATAAGCCCATATCTTAACAATAGCAATAGCAATGGCCAATATTCTCCCCTGCCTACCGGTTGCCGCAGGCAGAAGGGACAGGCGTCAAGGATGAGAGGTAAAGGGTTACCGGCAATATATATTTCCGAGAAATCCTCCATGACGGGTACGTCACCCACGAACCATGAAAATGGTCTGGGTGTTTGGGTTACGGTTACGAAGCCCCTGCCTACCGGCAGGCAGGCGTTTCGGTTACCGGTAACGGTTACGTGTAAAGAATTTAAAGACGATAACCGTAGCCTTTTATTAACGATACGGGTCCCGCGAAACGCGGGATTGCCGTTGCCGTCACCCCCTTATTTTCTGAGCAATATAGGAGGGTATAAGACAGGATATTTGACAAACCCGCACAAAGAAGATAATTTGGGGGCGATGAAGGAGATTGTTGAGGTCGCGGTAGGGCTTCCTGTTTCAAAGACGTTCCACTACCTCATCCCGGAGGCAATGAGGGGTTCTCTCCAGGTGGGAATGAGGGTCCTGGTGCCTTTCAAGGGACGCAAGGTGACCGGTTTTTGTCTTGACTTTCTCGATCAGCCACCCAAGGGGATTGAGGAGAAGTTGCGCGAGGTGGAGAAGCTTCTCGATGAAGCGCCCCTGATCGATCCGCAGATGCTCCGTTTCTACCGGTGGATCTCCGACTATTACCTCTATCCCCTGGGCGAGGTCATCAAGACAGGACTTCCGCCGGGGCTCCATCTAAAGAGCGAGTTGATGTTAAGCCTTACAGATCGCGGATCGAAGGCCCTTGTTCAGGGGAGTTTAGGGCCGGTTGAAGAGAAAGTCCTGAGGGAGATCGAAAGGTGCGGGAAGATCCCTTTGAAGAGGGCATTGAAGGTTTTCCCGGCCGAGACTCCCAGATCACAGATCTTTTCTTTGAAGAGAAAGGGACTTCTTCATATTGAGGCAGGATTAGAAGACAAGGAAGTCAGGCCTAAGTTTGAGAAGATCGTCCGTTATGCGGGAGGAGAGGTTGTTGAAAAGCTCTCAAAAAAGCAGTCGGAGATCCTGAGATGGGTTGAGGAGAAAGGGGAGGTCTCTTATCCCGAACTGAGTAAGAGATTCAAATCTCCTTCAAAACCTGTCCAATCCCTTCAAGAAAAAGGCCTTCTCTCGATCACTCAAAAAGAAGTCTGCCGGGACCTCTCGGTTCGATCCGAACTCAAACCCTATCCGAAACCTTCTCTCACTTCAGATCAGGAAAAAGCGTTCGGAGAAATCCTGAAGGGAATCGATTCAAAACGCTATTCCCCTTTTCTCATCCATGGTGTCACGGGAAGCGGAAAGACGGAGGTCTATCTTCGGTCGATTGAAGAGGTCTTAAATCACGGGAAAGAAGCCATCGTCCTTGTCCCTGAGATCTCGCTGACGCCCCAACTCCTCTCCCGATTCAGGGATCGCTTCGGGGAGAACCTCGCCCTGCTCCACAGCGGACTCGGAAAAGGGGAACGCTATGACCAGTGGAGGAAGATCTGGAAGGGAGAGGTAAAAATTGCCCTGGGAGCCCGATCCGCCATCTTTGCCCCTTTTAAAAATGTGGGGATCGTCGTTGTGGATGAGGAGCATGATCCCTCCTATAAACAGGAGGAGAAGTTGAAATATCATGCGAGAGATATTGCCGTGGTCCGGGCCAGGGAGGCCGAGGCCACGCTCCTGCTGGGTTCAGCCACTCCATCCCTTGAATCGTTCTACAATGCCGAGAAAGGGAAGTTCCGTCTCCTAACCCTTCCGGAGAGGATCGAAAGAAAACCCCTTCCAAAAGTGGAGGTGGTGGACATGAAAAATGAGAAGAGTCTCCTCTCAGAGAAGGTGAAGGCAGCCCTTCTGAAAAACATCGAGGAGAGGAGACAGAGCCTCCTCTTCCTCAATCGACGGGGTTTTGCCAACTTCATCCTCTGCCCGGAATGCGGCTTTACCTTCAAATGTCCCAACTGCAGCGTCACCCTCACCTTTCATATGAGAGATCGTTCCCTCCAGTGCCACTATTGTGATTATCGAATCAAGGCGCCGGGAGACTGTCCAAAATGTGAAGGGCACCGGCTCCGGGGAATGGGAATCGGAACGGAGCGTTTGGAACAGGAGATTAAAGACCTGTTCCCTGGGGCAGAAGTGGGAAGGATGGATCGTGATACAACCTCAAGGAAGCATTCCCATCAGCAGATTCTAAAGGGGCTTGAGTCCGGGAAGACAGACATCCTGGTAGGAACGCAGATGATTGTAAAAGGCCATGATTTCCCCAATGTGACCTTTGTGGGGGTGATCTCTGCGGACACTTCGCTTCACTTCCCTGACTTCCGGTCGAACGAAAGGACCTTCCAGCTCCTTACGCAGGTGGCAGGAAGAGCGGGCAGAGGAGAGGCGCTCGGAGAGGTGGTGATCCAGACCTTTAACCCGGATCATAAAAGTGTTCTAATGGCAAAGGATCATGACTTTGATGGATTCTACCGGGAGGAGATCGGGTTCAGGCGAGCCCTGGAGTATCCTCCTTTCTCAAGGCTGATCAATTTCAGGCTGACTGGAAATAATGAGAAGAAGACGAAGATGGCTTCGGAGGAGATGGAGAGGATCGGACAGTCGCTGCTAAGGAGAAGGTATGGAAAAGGGGTCGAGTTATTGGGTCCCAGCGCTGCCCCATTTGTTAGGATGAGAGGCAAATTCCGTTTCCAAATGCTGGCCAAAGGGGTCAACTCCAGGCTTCTTCATCAATTTGCCAAGGAACTCATGACTCAGATGGAGGAGAGAATCAAAGGAAGAGGGGTCAATTTAGATGTTGATGTTGATCCGGTCTTCATCCTATAATGAACTTCCAAAGGATCATTGCATAATGGAAAGTTAATCCCGCGAAGCGCGGGACTAATTTTTCAATGTTAATTTTGCAATGATGTTTTGATTGTTCCAATATTCCTGCTTAAAAGGAGTAAGCACAATGATTGATCGAAGACACGGATTTTTTGACAGGGATAAGGAGACAATGTCAAAGGAGAAGAGGGAAACCTATCAGAGAAAGAAACTTTCTGAGATCCTTTCACATGGGTATCTCCATTCGAAAACGATCCGTTCAGGGTTTGAAAAAGCAGGGTTAAAACCGGAGGGGATAAGAGACCTCAAGGATTTGGAGAAACTCCCCATCACGAAGAAAGCGGACCTGGTCAACGCCCAGAAAAAGGCCCTTCCCTTCGGAGGGTTCGAGGTCATCTCAGGGGCAGGGTTGCGAAGGATCTATGTTTCACCCGGACCCGTCTATGAACCCGGGGAATGGGATTATGACGATATTCGCTGGGCTCAAGCCCTCTATGCCTGCGGGATCAGAGAGGGTGATATCGTTCTCAATACCTTCAACTACCATCTCACCCCCCTGGCCCTCATGCTGGACGAATCGCTCGGGATGTTCAAAGCCACGGTCGTCCCTGTGGGTCCCGGAAATATTTCAATGCAGATTAACCTGATGAGACAACTCCGTGTGACCGGATATGTCGGAACTCCCAGCTTTCTCATGGCGATCATTGAGGCGGCCGAGGGCATGCGTCTTGATCTCAAGAGAGATCTTCATTTGAAGGCCACCTTTGTCGGCGCGGAGATGTTTCCGGAATCGCTCCGTCAAAAACTGGAGTCGAAGCTTGATCTCATGGTCCGGCAGGGTTATGGCACGGTCGATGTGGGCTGTCTCGGATATGAATGCCCGGAGAAGAGAGGGATGCACATCCCCGAGGATGTGATCGTGGAGATTGTGGATACAGAGACGGGCAAGCAGATGGAGACAGGGGCGACCGGAGAAATTGTGGTCACCAATTTTAGCAAGGTCTTTCCGATGCTTCGTTTTGCCACTGGAGACCTCTCCTACCTGATCGACGCCCCCTGTCCCTGTGGAAGGACTTCAATGCGCCTTGGTAGGATTATGGGCCGGACAGATCAGGTGACCAAGGTCTGGGGGATTTTCATTCATCCCTGGCAGGTGGATGAGATGATGGCAAAATTTCCAGCCATTGCCAACTATCAGGTGGTGGTGACAAGAAAGGATTACCGGGATGAGATGGCGATCTATGTCGAATTAAAGGAGGAGATTGCGGATAAGATCGGCCTGAAAAGAAAACTGGAGAAGGAGGTCCTGGAGACTCTCAAAGTGACTTCCGAAGTGATCTTTACCGTGAAAGGAGGCATTCCGGACCGGGCCAAAAAGATCGATGACCGGAGAATCTGGGAGTAAACCCTGTTAGAAAACAGATATTTTCCGGGGTTCATCTCCACTACGAGCAGAGGGGGTTTTATAACGGGGTAAAGGGATGGGGAGCGAAGGCAAAATTAAAGTGGGGGGCATCATGGCAGCAACCGGTCTGGCGACAGTAAGCATCCTTGCCCTTCCCGATCGGCCTGACGTCCAAGGGACGATTCTCCAAGCCATGGGAGGGCGGAATATCAATATCGAATTTGTCGTTCACAATGTCGACATCGAGGGCAATGGAAATATGACCTTCTGTATCGATCAGAAGAATCTGGAGACCGCCCTCGCAGTCCTTGAAGGGGTGAAACCCCTGATCGAGGCGAGAGGGATTTCCTACCATCCCAATGTGGCGACAGTCAGCGTCTTCGGTCCCCACTTCAGGGAGAGGCCGATGATCTCCGGTTTAATGTTCAATGCCCTGGGGACAGCCGGGATCAATGTGATGGCAATCAGCACCTCGATCTCCAGTTGCTCCTGTGTGATTGAGGCGGATCAGATCGAAGAGGCGATGAGGGCCTTGCACGAAACCTTTGAAGCTCCCCATCAGGTCACGAAGTTCGCACCCTGAAGGAGAAGGGTCCAAGGATTCCAGGGTTCGAGGGGGATAGTAAAAATCTATGGATAAAGCTCTTGAGAGGTTAGCTGAACAGATTCTTGCTTTTGATGAGGCCTCCCTCGCCAGACTGAGGGAGAAGTACCGATTAAGGATTGAACAGTTTGATGGAACAAAGGATTGGGAGAAAGCGGTGATCATCTACTCCATCATCAATGCCGTCAGCCTTAAAAACAATCTCTTCAATGAGAATGTATTGAGACGGAAGAAGGGAGCAGAGAAGACTGTCTCCAAAAGGCCCAACTTGAAAAGGGTGAAATAGACCTTACATAAAACAGACTCGCCGGGAACACTTTCAGACCCTTGTAATGCGGGTTTTTATTGGAATGGGTCATAGAGGACTTCATTAAAAGTGAACTCCGGTCCCGCCTTAGGCGGGATTGATAGACTATAGTGCTTGACATTTAAAGGTTCCGCTACAAGGCTCTTACAGTGTCCCTGCCGTGTCTGTTTTTTGGTGTTTTATTACAGCAGTAAGTTAGGGAGAAGAAGATGGAGATCGGAAGATTGGCAAGGCACCTGGGAGCAGTGGCGGCAGGGGTGGCCACGGTTGAAATCCTGATCGAGCGGAAAGCCATTGACCTCGACATCCTTCCTTCAGCGAAATCCATCGTTGTCATTGCCTGCGGTCACAGCCGTGCCGCGCTTGACTCGAGGAATCTTCAGGTCAAGCAGAATGATACGATTGCGACCTACGAAAAGGCGAGGGACATCTCAAAACAGTTGGCCATGGCTCTGGAGAAGCAAGGTTATGGAGCCGTAGCCATCCCCGGCTTCATTCCAATTGATATGTCGGATGAAAAACAGGGAATGGTCGGGGCAATCGATCTGAGAAGGGCGGCTGTGGAGGCAGGAATCGGAAGCTATGGAAAGAGCGGCCTTCTACTGGTCAAAGGGTTTGGACCGAAGGTGAGACTGGGGGCTGTCCTCACGACGGCCTCCCTTAAACCGACGACGAAAAAAAATCGGTTTCCATGCCCGACCGATTGCCAAATCTGCATATTGGGCTGTCCGAGCAAGGCCCTCCTCGGAGGGGGACAGGTCGATAAACGGGCCTGCGGCCGATTGGTCTTTGAGTTCGGCCTTCGGGGCATGACAAAATTTGTGGGAGGAATGCTCAATGCCTCGCCAGAAGAACGGGTAGAAATGTTAAAAAGCCGCCCTTTCCGTGAACTCTGGCAGACCCTTGTGTCGGGAAATTACTACTACTGTTTTGAATGTCAGGCGCTCTGCCCCATCGGAAAGGGAAAGAGATAGCAGGGAGTCATCCCTCCATGAAAGGGTCGGGAGGTTCTTCTGGAAAAACCTTGAAGCGAAACCTTTCTCTGTTGAACTCCATAGGTTCACTTACGGAAATCATGATCCAAAGGGCAGATGGGCCCGTTGGCATTACTTTAAAGACCGCTTTACAAGGTTTTGGAAGGGGGACCTTCCGACCCTTTTTGGGTCAAGTAATTTCCGTAACTGAGGGGTTACAACAGGGATGAGGATTCTCCCCCTTTTCATCTTCTGGTGTCTCTGGTACCTCAACTTTTCGACCCGGACGATCTTCTCTCCCATCCTTCCCCTCATCGAAGATAATCTTCTGCTTTCCCATGGAAAGGCCGGGGGGCTCTTCATCTCTCTTTCGGTCGGGTATAGCCTCAGCCTGCTCGCCACTGGCCGTCTGACCCTGGCCTGGGGTTACAAGAGAACCGTGGCCATCGGTTTTTTGGGCGTGAGCCTTGTCTTCTTCGGATTTCAGTTTGCCGAGAGTTATATTTCGTTCCACCTTCTCTTTTTTCTTCTTGGCCTTGGAACAGGGACCTACATCCCCGGCATTCTTCCCATCATCACCGAGACCTATGAACCCCGAAATTGGGGGAAAGCCATCGGTCTTCATGATTCCGCAGCAAGTTTCTCAATCTTCACCATCCCCATTCTTATGGCTTATGGGTTGCAGTTCTTTTCCTATAAGACTCCTCTCCTCTTTTTAGGGGTCATTTCTCTGGTTTTCCCTCTCTTTTTCTGGAAAGTCTCTGTCGAGCCCCAAAAGGAACCGCTCCAAAAGGGAGAGGGCTATATCAGTCTTCTTAAAAAGAGTACCATCTGGATCATGATCCTTCTCTGGATATTGTCCTCGGGGTCAAGCATGGGGGTTTATTCCATCCTTCCCCTTTATCTCATCAAAGAGAGGGGGATTGAGTTCGAACTGGCCAATACCCTTTTAGGGATCTCCAGGGCGGGTGGGATGGCTGTCCCAATCCTGATCGGCTTTCTGGTCGATCGCTATGGGTACCGAACCATCCTCTTTTTCAGCCTCCTTTTGACCGGGTTAAGCACGATTGGGCTCTCCCTGTCGTCCCACCTAAGCCTGATTTTTCTATCTCTCACTCTCCAGGCCGTCCTTTCACTGGGGTTCTTCCCTGTTGCCCTGGCCACGGTTTCGAAGTTGGCCCCCCTTTCGAGCCGGTCGATGGTGCTCGGGGTGATTATGTCCGTGGGCGTTGGATTTGGAATGGGACTTACCCCATTTCTGCTTGGTTTGACGGCTGACCATTTCAACTTCAGAGTGGGGATCTTCTGGCTGGGCCTGTTGACCTCACTCTCCTCCCTTTCGGTTTATCTTCTTAAAGAAGAGATAGCCGGGTAGAACCCGCTTTATTACCTCATCCACACTATTAGTATCCATTCTCTTCTTTACCACCACAATATATTGTGAAAGAATTTAATTTTTTAATTTTAAAACTTGACAAAAGGAAGGCTTTCATGTTAACCTTGTGAAAGATTGTCACAAGGCAAGGAGGCTGGTATATGGAACTAAATGATCCGCTGATACGGATGGGGCATTCCCCCCCTTCCCCAAAATTAAAAAGAAGTGTGTCTCTTTTCCTCCGTCTCTTCCTGAAAATCATCCTTGTCATCGTCATCTCCACACTCTCCATTCATCTCCCCGATTTCACAGTCAGGACCCCGAACAGAGGGCAGGCTATCCAGGAGATAGTAGGGATATTGGAGAGGTATTCAACAGACCTGGATAAGGTGACCAGGACCCAGCTGGCAGAAGCCATCTACGAGGAGTCGGTCCGTTACAACCAGGACCCTAAGTTCATTCTGGCTCTGATTGCCATTGAGAGTTCCTTTCAGAATCAGTCTGTTTCCGAGAAGGGCGCCAAGGGGTTGATGCAGCTCATGCCCTATGTGGCCGAATCCCTTGCCCAGGAACTGGGCATTGAGTGGAATGGGGACCCCACCCTGTTCAATCCTTTTCTCAACGTAAGAATGGGAATGCACTACCTTTCTCAGCTCATCCTCGATTTTGATGACCTCAGGGTAGCCATGGCGGCATATAATTACGGGCCGACTTATGTTAAAAGCCTAATTGAGAGAAGGCAACGAATTCCAGTTCACTACCACCGCAGGGTTCTCACCGCCTACCATACCCTTTAGCATCCACATCGCTTAAAAAGTAAACCAATTATTCCCCTCTTCCCTGGTGGGACTGTGTCGTACTTAGCCGTTCGCCCTTCGACACGCTTCCACCTTCGCCAGGGCTTCGGCGGATAGGCAGGACGAACGGCTAAGTGATTGTTTTTTGATGAGCCGCTGTCCGTTCGTGGTGAGGTTCTCGAACCATGAACGGAATTATGACACAGCCTCTCAAATGGGAGAATATTACTTGATAATTCCCATCGTTCAGGTTTTATGATAAGGTATTACTGACGTGAAGGAGAAGAATTCAATGGCCTTTATCCCTTCTTATATCAACCTTTACGAACGAGGGGAACTCCAAAAGAGAGTCGACCTCCTTATGGATATCCTCAAGGAGTGCCGGCTCTGTCCGAGGGAGTGCCGGGTCAACCGGCTAAACGGAGAGGTTGGCTATTGCAAGGCTCCCTCGGAGCTGATGATCTCGAGTGCATTTCCCCATTTTGGAGAAGAACCCCCCCTGGTCGGATACCACGGCTCAGGGACGATCTTCCTCACTCACTGTAGTCTCCGGTGCATCTTCTGCCAGAATTATGACATCAGCCACGAAGGAAGGGGTGAGAGTATCTCCCCATCTGATATGGCTCGCGCCATGAAGAGGCTTCAGGAGATAGGCTGCCACAACATCAACTTCGTCACCCCCACCCATTACACCCCCCAGATCATCTCCTCACTTCCCGAGGCGATTGAGATGGGACTTCAGCTCCCCATTGTCTACAACTGCTCCGGTTATGAATCGATGGAGGTGATTCGGCTTCTTGACGGAATTGTGGACATCTATATGCCTGATGCGAAGTATATGGATGAGAAGCATGCCCGGAGGTATTCCAATGCTCCCGACTACCCGGAAGTCCTTAAAAAAATTCTCAAGGAGATGCACCGCCAGGTAGGAGATCTGACAATGAATTCCGCAGGAATTGCTGAAAGGGGGCTTCTCATCCGGCATCTGGTGATGCCCAATGGGGTCGCCTCCTCTGAAGCGGTCTTGAAGTTCATCGCCGAGGAGGTCTCGGCTGACTCCTATGTGAACATCATGGCCCAGTACCGGCCTGAGTACCGGTCTTTCGATCATCCCGATATCAGCCGGAGGATTGCCCATAAGGAGTATGCGGAGGCGATCCAAATTGCGAAACGGTTCCATCTCTATCGGGGATTTTAAGTAAATCAAACGAATAGCGCGAATTATAACGAATCACACGAATAATACAGAACATCCATCATTAGAAATGAAATTATCTTCCAGGCAATTCGAAAAGAGCTTTCAAGAAATTCAATCCCTTAAGAGGAGAGTCCGATCTCTCACCAGAGAGATTGAATCCATCAGGAGGACCTCGATAGAAGACTCGTCTCCCGTGGAGAGGCTGCTCAGGATGAGAGGGATTCGGGTTTTTAGAAAAAATCCCACCGATCGGCTCTTCTTCCCTTCTGACCTTTCCGGGTCCTATCAAACCCGATTCTATGAGATGATGAAGAGATACTCTTTCCGCCTCGTGCTCCGGGATATGATCAAGAATCAGGATGGGTTTCGCATCCGGGATTTGACCCACTACTGTTCTTCAAAAGTCGTCCGGGGATATTGTGAGATTCTCTGCGACATGGGAGTGATCATAAAGAGCGGAAGGGCGAGTTACCAAACCGGCGTCAGGCCCCTTTACAGTTTTGGGCCGACCTTAGAGTGGTTCATTGCCGAGATGTTTAAAAGGGAGTTTGCCTCTCCTGCCCTTTATGGAGTGAGCATGAAAAAGACCCGCTCCGGCGGAGATTATGATGTAATCGCCTCCTGGAATCAGAGGCTGGTCTATGCGGAGGTGAAATCGTCCCCTCCCAAGGGGGTCGAGCAGGCTGAGATCTCCACCTTCTTTTCAAGGTTGGAAGACCTCTTGCCCGATGTGGCCATCCTCTTCAATGATACTCAATTGAGGATGAAGGATAAACTGGTCGTCATGTTTGAAGAAGCACTGAGCCGAAGATATGGAGGGGAGTCAAAAACACTCTATCCTGTGGAGAGGCTTGTGGAAGAGCTTTTTCATATCGGGCATTGCATCTTCATCGTCAACAGCAAAAAGGACGTCGTGGAGAATTTTGGAACCTGCCTCAGGGATTATCTGAGACACGGAACCACTTCTCCCTCTTCTCGCCCCGTTGGGGTGGTGTCACAATTAACCGTTCGCCCTGAGGTTCTCGAAAGGTGAACGGTTTGCTCAGGAGAGGCTCTGTCGAACCGAGAGGGACTTGCGACACAACCTCCCCTGCGGGGAGAGGGTCGGGATGAGGGGCTAATCTTCAAAAGGTAAGTAAGGTGAAAAATAAAGAACTGGCTGACCTCTTCGATAAGATGGCAGGCATCCTCGAATTCAAAGACGAGAATCCTTTCAAGATCAATGCCTATCGAAAGGCATCAAGGATTCTGGGCGATCTCACGCAGGATATCGAAGAGGTTGCGGAGAGAGGCGAACTGAAGGACATTCCTGGGATTGGCGAGGGAATGGCGAAAAAGATTGAGGAGTATTTGAAGACAGGAAAGGTCTCCAAGTTTGAGGAAGTGAAGAAAGGGGTCTCAGATGAGTTGATTGCTATGATGGATATACCGGGGATGGGACCGAAGACTTTAGCTTTGATTCATAAAGAGAGGGGGATCAATAATCTTTCTCAGTTGGAAAAAGCAGTGGAGGATGGTTCTCTCATTGGCCTTCCCGGGATGGGTGAGAAGAAGGTTGAAAACATCAGGCGAGGCATCCAGCTCCTCAAACAGAGTAAAGGGAGGATGAACCTGGGCATGGCCTTTCCCGTGGCAAAACGGATTGTTGAGACCTTGAGAGAGAGGACAGGTTCAGAGAAGATCGAATGGGCAGGTTCCCTCCGGAGGATGAGGGAGAACATCGGAGACATCGACCTCTTAGCCACTGGCCCTGACCATGAGAAGATCGTTCATACCTTCACCCATCTTCCGGAGGTGAAAGAGGTCTTAGCCTCCGGAGAAACAAAAGCCTCTGTCATCGTTGAAGGAGGACTTCAGGTCGATCTCCGAGTGGTGGAAGAGGGTTCCTATGGTGCGGCTCTACAATACTTTACCGGATCAAAGGGTCATAACATCCATCTCAGAGGGATTGCCAGGGCAAGAGGGATCAAGATCAATGAGTATGGTGTTTTCAAAGGTGAGAAGAAGATCGGTGGCAAAGAAGAGAAGGATGTTTATAAGGCTATTGGTATGGATTGGATCGAGCCCGAACTTCGGGAAGATCGTGGAGAGATCGAAGCCGCACAGAAGAAGAACCTTCCAAGACTGATTGAGGAGTCTGAAGTCAAGGGAGACCTTCATGTCCATTCCAACTGGAGCGACGGATCTTCTTCAATCGAAGAAGTTGCCAGAGCCGCTCAGAAGAAGGGTTATCAATATGTGGCAATCTGCGATCACTCAAAAACCCTGAAAATCACCCATGGTCTCGATGAAACACGGCTGATGAAGCAGATGGAGGAAATCGATCGCATTAATGAATTGTTGAAGAGTTTTCAAATTCTAAAAGGAACAGAAGTCGATATCCTCAGCGATGGAAGGTTAGACCTGTCGGATAAAGCTCTTGAAAAACTCGATTTTGTCGTTGCCTCAGTCCACAGTGGTTTCAAGCAGGACAGGGAGAGGATGACTAAACGGATTATTAAGGCTTTGGAGAACCCTTTTGTCCACGTTCTCGGACATCCTACCGGAAGGCTTTTAGGAGCCAGGGATCCCTATGAGGTTGATATTGATGAGGTGATGGAGGCGGCAAAGAAATACGGAAAGGCACTGGAGATCAATGCCTACTTTGAGCGCCTCGATCTGGATGACATCCACTGCCGGAAGGCAAAGGAGATGAGTATGAGGGTGGCAATCGGAACCGACACCCATCATTTAGATCAGATGTGGATGATGAGTCTGGGAGTAGCTGTGGCAAGAAGGGGATGGCTCGAAACTAAAGATGTCCTCAATACCTTATCGCTTAAAGAACTCCTCAAGTGGTGTCACAAAAAATGAATTTCGGAATGCGGATTGCGGACGGCGGGATTGGGAAAGGCAGAATGCCCCACCCTGTGTGCGTGTAGCTTCACCCCGTTTGAAGGGGCAGGTCTTTGAACCCGCCCTCAATAAGAAGCCGATGCTTTCTATTTCTACCATCCCCAGCATAAATGTTGAGAGCTTTCTAACGGGGTTCACTTAAAGGGATTTTCGATAGGTATTCCCTCAATGATTTGTCCTGCCTGTAGGTCTTCAGTCAGGATTTTATCAGCTTTCGCTTTCAATGCGGCGGCTACAATAAGGGCATCCCAGAATGAAATTTTATAATCCTCTCCGATCCGAGAAGCGATCAAGATCGAATTCAAGTCATTTATTTCTATATGCCAGCTGAAATAGTCCCGGATGATATTCCTGACACTGTTCGGGGGGATTGGATGCAAGACCTTTCGGGTCATCGTTACATAAAATTCTTGTAACACCTGAACGCTCAACGCTCCATTGCGATTTTTCCAAAGCTCCAATAAGATATTCTGAGCGATCTGATGTTTTTGCTCTGCATCCACATCATGGCTATAAACCAGTATATTGGTATCTACAAAGATTTTATCTCCGCTCATGAAGTTCATCTCGCCTGGTAAAGGTAAGACCTCCCAGATGAAATCCCCTTTTCAACCGTGCCATAGCTCTTCGTTTCGAGGACTCATACTGGTCATCCTCATGAACAATCTTCGTCAACTCCTCGGTTAATAGCCTGGTAACGGAGACGTCCTTTTCCGCCGCGAGGACCTTTACTTTTTTCAGGACATCCCTATCTAAAGAAAGCGTAATATTCTGTTTCATGAAACCCTCCGGTCGCTTAAACACTCATGCTCACGTAATTTACGTGTAACACAGTTTTGAGTTAAAAGTCAACGACGACGTTTCAGAACCTGTTGAAGGTCTGTTTGATCTCCTCGGCGAATTAAGGAGAGGGAGACTATCATCTGGACTCTTCCCCCGATTTATCTAAGATAAAAAATCTATTGCCAGTTTGTTGAACTTCTCTGGGTACTCTTCATGAGGGGTATGCCCGGCCTTTTCAAAGATAACCAATTTTGATCCCTTCCAAAGACCATTTAATTTTTGTGACCGATCTAATGGAACGGCTTTATCCTCCCTACCGTGAATGATTAAGGTTGGTATGCTCATTTTGGCCAAAAGATTGGCTTCTTTTTCAACATACGGCTCTTTTAAGACATTCCTAAGGATAAACATAAAACCAGCATAAGATCCTTTGATACACAATGGCTGCAAGACTTCTTTACAATATTCATCGGTTGCCTTGGTTTTATCGTAGAACCATATTGTCCTAATATTGTTCTTCTCCAAAGCGTCTCCGGGAATGGCATTCATAAATTCGCCAATAAAGGGGGACTGATAAATCTTGCCAATTGTCGTCATCGGCTGAGGGATAACGGTTGGGTCAACTAAAATAAGTCGATCAACCCTCTCAGAATGGTATGCCGCTACATAAACCGAAATCCCTCCACCCATGGATTGTCCCACAAGAGTGGCTTTTTTGATATTCAGGGCATCCATGAATCCAACAATCTGTTTTCCGTATCGTTCGAAGCTGTATTCCTTTTCCCCCAATCTTTCGCTATATCCCCATCCCCAAAGGTCGATTGCGTAGACCTTGAATTTTTCGGCCAGGGCATCAATATTCTTTTTCCACATGACCGTATGGTAAAGGAACCCATGAATCAATATGATGGGCGGGCCGTTCCCCGCTTCCACATAGTGGACATTTTTACCATCTACGGTGACAAATTTCCCTTTGGCAAATTTTTGGACAGCTTCCTCATGGGTACAGGTTTCTTTGGATGTCAATTGTGGAAGAATAATGATGATTAATACCAATGCACCGACAATAATTAATAATGTGATGAATAATTTCATGGTTTCCTCCTCTTATTAACAGTCTTAGAATTGAATTGACATAAACATTGGAAAATCTCCCCCCACCCCTCTTTGCTAAAGAGGGGTGATCCCTCCCTTAGGCAAAGGGAGGTCAGGAGGGATTTTACAAATCGATGTCTTTACTATTTTGAGCCTGGTAATATGTGATTTTGGCCAATTCTTTCTCATATTTTTCGACCCAGCCGTCGGCACCGCACTCTTTGAGAATCTCTATGGCTTTGCCGAGATTCTCATGTTAATTGGAACCCGTCTTTAATCCCATATTTGACAATTGTTACAAATGGGATTATCATTCTAAACAAAACAAATTGGAGAAACCGACATGGCTGAAACTAAAATCTTGAAAACAGATTCGAGGGGAAGAATCGTTCTCCCTCCTCCTTTCCGAAGGGAATCTTTGTTCGAATATTCCGTCAAGGGTGATCAGATCATCCTCTATCCAGTCCGGACGGTCCGAAAATATCCCGATATGTCAGACCTGCCTGAAGAGGCCCTCTCCCCGGATTGGGTTGAAAGAGAGAAGAAGGTTAATGCTGATATCCGACCTGGAATCGTTACTTCAACCCCTTCAAAGGCGCTCAGAAAAAAGAAGAGTTGATCTTCTATGCCAGCAAAACCATTTTCCTTTGAACTCCATTTCGAAATCATCTTCTTGGAAAGCTACTCCCATTTGAAACCGAGTGAACGAAAAGCTATCGATAAAGCGGTCAGGCTTCTCAGTGCAAACCCTCGACATCCATCCCTCCATGTTCATAAGGGGAAAAACGTCAAAGGAAAGTATGCCGAGGGAGGGAATGATGTCTTCATCGCATATGCTTCTAAAAGTTTAAGACTCACCTTTGAGTACGGTCCTGAACCGGGCATGATCGCCCTACGCAATTGTGGGCACCATGAATCATGCGAAAGAGAAATGTGACTCCATCTTCAATTTTAAAAAGGCTGTCATTCCGGCGAAAGCCGGAATCCCGTGTTTTCAGAAGATTCTGGATGCCGGATCAAGTCCGGCATGACGGAAAAAGGGCTTTATAAACAGACTCTAATTAAATCCCCCTCCAATTTCTAAAGTGCAACCAATTCTCTCTGATATTTCTCAACCCAGCCGTCGGCACCGCATTCTTTAAAGAGTTCTATCGCTTTGCCAAGATTCTCCTGGGCTTTTAATCTATCGCCTTTTCGTTTAAACAACTCTGCAAAAACAAGATAGTCTCTCCCCAGATTGAACATCATTCGGTTCCTTTGATCCGCCTCGATGGCTTTCTGAATCCAATGTTCTGCCTCAGATATGTGCTGGTCATCAATATTGAGCAGAATATCCCCGATATATCTTTGAAACCAGCCCTCCAGTATCTTCACCTTATTATTTTGTGAATAGGTATATAAAGATTCTAAATTCACATCTTTTTCTTTATTCATCACCTTTGATCTAACTAAACCTACTTTCCCAAGATTCGACCAGGATGGAAGACATCGAATTTTGTCTAAGACGATACTCCCTTTTTCGTAATGTTCTTTGGATTTCTGGAAATCCCTTAATTCAAAATAGACCTCTCCAAGGTTAAATCGTGCACAGAAATTCCAAGCATGGTAATTAATCTTTTCACAAAATTCGGCTGCCTTCAAAAGATGGCCTTCTGCCACCTCAAGGTGTCCATTGGCGTAGCAGAAAATCCCATAGGAATTATATGCATGCGCTTTGGAATAAATATCTCCGCTTTCTTCGGCACCATCGACAGCTTCGCTGGAAATTTGGGCCATTAATTTAATTTTTCCTGGGTAGTAAAAACAAAAGAGGGCTAAGATACCCTTGATTGTTGAAATTCCCCAAAGATTTCTCGCTGCCATATTGATATCAAGGGCTCGTTGGGTTTGGTTTAATGATTTTCCAAATTCACAGTTAAAGCCCAATGCATTCCCAAACCACACGCTTGCTAAGACTGAAGTAATAATGTCTTTTACTTCCTCCGATATCTTCAGGGCTTCTTCAAAGGCTCGAAATGCTTCCGGATAATTTTCCTCTATAGACCAATAGTATAAGCCAAGGATGGAGTAGATCTGGCAAAGTCTCCTTTTATAATTATGTTTTATGGCTAAATCAAAAATTGGTATCGTTCAAAAGGTGAGGCATCATATTATTTCGACCGACTGGATCTGAATGGTGAAATAACCTTTGATGCCTAATTTTTCTTTCCAATATTGTTCCCATTTATCTCTTGCATATTGTCTGAT
>Ga0208244_100817_pt1 | contig 23427 bp, 16 predicted proteins | sample SubbioCR12Aug_5A_FD_184828 | JGI IMG/M metagenome (GOLD analysis project Ga0208244, IMG submission 184828) | Serpentinite rock and fluid subsurface biosphere microbial communities from McLaughlin Reserve, California, USA - CR12Aug_5A (SPAdes) | ecosystem: Environmental > Terrestrial > Deep... | reverse complement strand
TTCAAGTATTCAGAGTTATGCTTATACATGGATAGACCTCCTGGCTTGTTTGTGCTCTCACACTAAACATTACCAGAAGGTCTATCCCTTTTTCAAGCCCCATCCTTAAGTTCGGGATGAGTCATGTTGGTTACGGAATTCTATTGCCCGAGCAGCAAAAGGAGCAGGCCTTTGCCATTGTCAAAGGCAACAATCAGGCCGGCGAACACCACCGACACCATCGACATCAACTTAATCAGGATGTTGAGCGAAGGCCCGGCGGTGTCCTTGAACGGGTCACCGACCGTATCACCCACGATGGCGGCCTTGTGCGCAGCGGAGCCTTTGCCACCATGCTCGCCACCCTCGATGTATTTCTTGGCGTTGTCCCAGGCGCCGCCCGCGTTGGACATCATGACCGCCAGCGAGAAGCCGGAGGCCAGGCCGCCGACAAGCAGGCCAAGCACGCCCGCAACACCGAAGAGAATACCAATCAGGACGGGGATGGCGATCGCCACCACAGCCGGGCCAATCATCTCGCGCTGGGCGGCAACCGTGCTGATTTCGACACAGCGGGCATAATCGGGTTTGCCGGTCCCTTCAAGGATGCCGGGAATTTCGCGGAACTGGCGGCGGACTTCCTCGACCATTCCCTGGGCGGCGCGTCCGACCGCGCTCATCGTCATGGCTGAGAAGTAGAAAGCGGTTGCCACGCCCGCGAACACGCCAACCAACACAGCCGGGTTGAGCAAGTTTACGGCATAGTAATCCATAAAATTATTGACCGTCATCTCTGTCACCTTGATGGCTTCGCCGTACACCAGGAGCGTCTCAACGCCGCGCAGTTCATGCAAGACCAGGCGAATTTCCTCAAGGTAGGCCGCCAGAAGGGCCATGGCAGTCAGGGCCGCTGAACCAATTGCAAAGCCTTTGCCAATCGCGGCGGTGGTGTTGCCGACCGCATCCAACTGGTCGGTGCGATGGCGCACAATCGGGTCGAGTTTCGACATCTCGGCGTTGCCGCCGGCGTTGTCGGCAATCGGGCCGTAAGCGTCGGTCGCGAGGGTGAAGCCAAGGGTCGAGAGCATGCTGACCGCAGCCAGACCGACACCGTAGAGCCCCATCAACACATTGGTTGCGCCGCCAGCGACATAAAAGCTGACCACAATACCGGCCACAACTGCCGCAACCGGCAAGCCGCCAGAGCGCATCCCGACGGCCAGGCCTTCGATCAGGGCGGTGGCCGCACTGGTATTTGCCTGGAAGGCAATATGGCGGGTGGGTTCAAAAGCGTGCGAGGTGTAGTATTCGGTCAGTTTACCGACAGCAATGCCCACTGCCAGGCCCGCCAGCACCACAAACCACAAGGCCAGCCAATTAGGCATACCGAGGAGCATAAACAGGGGCAGTGAAAGCACCGCAATACCGGCGGAACTGACGTAAAGGCCACGGCTCAGCGCGCCAATCAGTTCAGCCTGGGTGGCATCTTCTTTTGAACGCACAACATAAATGGCAAGGATGGACAGGACAATGCCCAAGGCCGCCAGGGAAATCGGTACTGAGATATAAATCAGGCCCATCTCAAGCGGGGTCTTGCCGCCCAGTAATTCGGTCGCCTTGAAGCCGACCGCCGCCACGCCCAGGGCCGAGGTCGCCAAGATGGAACCGGCATAGGATTCGTACAAGTCCGCACCCATGCCGGCCACATCGCCAACGTTGTCGCCGACATTATCGGCAATGGTGGCGGGGTTGCGCGGGTCATCTTCGGGAATATTGGCCTCGACCTTGCCGACCAGGTCGGCGCCGACATCGGCAGCTTTGGTATAGATGCCGCCGCCCACACGGGCAAACAGGGCCTGGGTCGAAGCGCCCATGCCAAAACTGAGCATGATGGCCGTAATCGTTGGCAGCGGATTGTCCATCATCAAGCCAGCTGACATGTTGGGAAATACTACCGGGAAGACGCTATACAGCAAAAGGAACCATACGGTAATATCGAGCAGGGCAAAGCCAACCACCACCATGCCCATGACAGCCCCCGCCCGCAGGGCTACCTGCAGGGCGCTGTTCAGGCTTTTTGTTGCGGCAAAAGTGGTGCGTGCCGAAGCGTTCGTGGCCGTCTTCATGCCGATAAAACCGCACAAACCGGAAAATAAACCACCGGTCAGGAAGGCGTACGGCACAATCGGGTTTTGCAGGTTTAAGAACGCCAGAACCAGGAAAAGCACAAACAAACCGGCAAAAACGATTGCCACGACCCTGTACTGCCTCCGCAAGTAAGCCATCGCGCCCTCACGCACAGCCTGGGCAATTTCCTGCATACGCTCATTGCCTTCGCTCAACCCCATCAACTGGCGATACAGATAGAAGGCAAAACCAAGCGCAACCAGGGCTGCAATCGGGCCCAGCCACCACAAAAACGGCAGGCCGGGTCTCTCTGCTGCGGCATTGGCCGCGATTGGCAAGAATAGGTAATACTGCATAACAATCCTCCTCTTTTTTTACTGCTGGAATGCAGAAGATGGCGCAAAAACTGGGACAAACATCAGGTCTACACGCAATTCGATGTTACCAATTTCTTCCCGTTCTTCTGGAACGCCTATTGTACGTATTGGAACGGGTTGCGTCAAGCGTCACACTCGGCAGTCACATTAACTATTCATTAGAAATAGAAAAGATGCTTGACTTTACAACCAAAATTATTGTATAGTAATATTCGGTTGATGACCCTAACTGGCACTGCTGCCGCCTGGCTGCTGTGCCTTTAATTTCGCAAAATCCATTAAACCAGGAGATTGCATGATCGAAGTATCCAATTTAACCAAGGACTACGGGGCGCGGCGCGCCATCGACGGGCTGAACTTTGAAGCCCGCCAGGGCGAAATTACTGGCTTCCTCGGTCCCAATGGCGCAGGTAAAACCACCACCATGCGCATCCTGACCGGGTACATGCCCCCCAGCGACGGGACGGCAACGATTGCCGGATACGACGTTGTGCGCAATTCGCTCGAGGTGCGCAAACGGGTCGGCTACCTGCCTGAAACTGTCCCGCTCTATACCGAGATGACGGTTTTCGACTACCTGAAGTTCATGGCCGATCTGCGCCGCCTGCCGGATGCCGAAGATATCATCGAGGAGACCCTCGAGATGGTCGGGCTGCTCGACCGGGCTGGCGGTTACATCGGCAACTTGTCGAAAGGCATGCGCCAACGCGTGGGCCTGGCACAGGCCTTGTTGCACCGCCCCGAGGTGCTCATCCTCGATGAGCCGACCATCGGCCTCGACCCGGCCCAGATTATCGAAGTGCGCAACCTGATTCGGGAGATTGGCAAAGAGCGCACGGTACTGCTCTCGACCCACATCCTTTCAGAAGCCCAGCAAATTTGCGACCGGATTCTCATCATTAACAAGGGCAAAATCGTCGCGGAGGATACGCCGCAGAACCTGCAATCCAGCCTTTCGGGTGCGCAGCGCGTCCAACTGACCGTTCGCGGCGACGCGGCCAAACTGACGGGAAAAATCGGCGGGCTGGATGGCGTCGAAAGCGTCATCCTGAACGGCCAGGACCAGCTCGAATTTCAGTACGCAGCCGGCAGCGATGCGCGCCCCGCTGTTGCCCGGATGGTTGTCGAGTCCAATTTCGATTTGCTCGAAATGCGCACCATCAGCCTGAGCCTGGAAGAAATCTTCCTGACCCTGACCAAAGAGGTCCCTGCTGAGAGCGAGGAATAGACCATGCGGAACATTTGGACAATTGCGAAACGTGAATACAACCTGTACTTCATCAGCCCGGTGGCTTATGTGGTGGCTTTCCTGTTCCTGACCATCATCGCCTTGATTTTCGCCATCAACATTATGGCCATGACGGTAAACCAGTTCGGTTTTGCGCCCCCGCCTGATTCGCGGGTTGTGACCGGACCAATGGCTTTCCTTTTGCTGCTGGCGACCCCGGCGCTGACCATGCGCCTGCTGGCCGACGAGGTGCGCATGGGGACGATGGAACTGCTGCTGACCGCCCCGGTGCGCGAGTACGAACTGGTGGTTGGGAAGTGGCTGGGCGCTTTCCTTTTTATGCTAACCCTGATGGCCGCCAGCCTGGTTTTCCCGCTAATACTGCAACAGATAACCAACCCCGGCATCGACCAGATGCTGATGATGTCAGGTTACCTGGGCGTCATCCTGCTTGCTTCGGCTTTCCTTGCCATCGGGGTTGGGATTTCAGCCCTGTTCAGCAACCAGGTGGCGGCTTTCTTCACAACCATGGTCATCTTTGTGATTTTGTGGTGGCTGGTTGGCGCGCCTGCCAACGTCCTACCTGGCGGCTCGGATATTTTCCGCTACCTGGATATGAGCGGCCACTTTTACCAGAATTTTAATGAAGGCCGCATTACCCTGTCGGGCATTGCCTACTACCTGAGCCTGACCGCCCTGGGGCTTCTCATCGGCACAACCGCTATCGAGACACGGAGGTGGCGCTAATGGACGACAACAACCTGAAAAAATATGCGCCACTCGGCCTGGTGATTTCGGGGCTGGCCCTGCTCGCCCTGGTTGGTTTTTTCCTTACCGACCAACTGGTCAAAGCCCGCATCGTGGCCCTACCCGACCCGGAAGTCCTGACCCGCGGGTTCTGGATTAGTGTTGCCACCATTTTCCTGGGGCTGGCCGTGACAGCCCTGCTCGACCCCGAAGGAATGCGCAAGTTTTTCACCGGCAGGCAGGCGCGTCATGGCAGTAATTCGGCCATCCTGTTGCTGGCCTTTATCGGCGTTTTATTCTTCGTCAATGCCCTGGTTTTCGATAATCCGCAAACCTGGGATTTGACCGAAGACAAACAGAACACGCTGACGCCAGAGACGGCTGCCATCCTCGAATCGCTGGAAGCCCCGGCCCATGCCAGGGCCTACTACAGCAGCAGCCTTTCGACAGAGAGCGCAACCCGGCTGCTGGAAAACTTCAAGATTGGCAGCAAGGGCAAGTTTACTTACGAGTTTATCAACCCTGAATTCAACCCGGTACTGGCCCAAGAAGACAAGGTCGAGCGCGATGGGACAATTGTGCTACTGATGGGCGAACAGCGCGAAGTGGTTTCCTTTGCCAGCGAACGTGATTTGGCCTCGGGTCTGCTGCGGCTGATGAACCCCGGCGAACGCTTTGTCTATTTCACCAGCGGACACGGCGAACTCTCGATTGACACACCGGGCGATACGTCTTACTCGCTCGTTAAGCGCTCACTCGAATACAAAAATTACACTGTCGCCACCCTGAACCTGCTGACCGAGGGCAAAATACCCGAAAACGCTGGGGCAGTGGTGATTGTCGGGCCACAAAGGCCTTTCAGCGATGCTGAAATCGAAATGCTCAGGGCATACCTTAAGTTGGGCGGTGGCCTGATTGTGATGAAGGAACCCCCAATTTCAGAAGAAGCACTGAGCACAAACGACCCGCTCGACGCCCTGCTGCTCGAATGGGGCATTGCCTTCAACAACGACCTGGTGATTGACCCGAACATCAACCCCGCCATTATCGCCGTGGCCGACCCGGCCACCTACGCCAATCACCCGGTAACCCAGAGCCTGCTCGGGTACTACTCCGCGTTCCCGACCGCCCGCTCACTGCGGACGCTGGACGTGCCGGAAACCATCATCCTGACCCCGCTGGCCTTCACCGGCTCAAACGCCTGGGGCGAGACGGACTTCGCATCGCTGAACAACAATACCGTACAGTTGGATGCCGGCGTGGACAACAGCGGGCCGTTGCTGCTGGCTGTCGCTGCCGAAGACTGGACGATGAGCGCGCGCGTGGTCGTCTTTGGCGATTCGGAACTGGCCGGCGATTCGTTCTACCAGCAGGGCAACGGCGATATTTTCATCAACGCTGTTGACTGGGTCGCCGAGCAGGACGAGCAAATCAGCTTGACTCCAAAAGACCGCATCGAGCGCACCTACCAGGCGCCCAGCACTGTCGGCCTGATTGCCATGCTGTTGGGTGTGTTATGCGTCTTGCCGCTGGTGATTGCCGGGGCCGGAATCAGCACCTGGATGGCTCGCCGCAGGCGAGGCTAATCATGCAGCGCTCGACCATCATCGTCCTGGTTTTGCTGGCCCTCCTGGGCGGGGTTTATTGGTACACCCAGCAGGAGGACAACGCCCTCAGCGCGGCCCTGGCCGGGACCCCCACCCCGCTGCCAGCCTTGCCGGGCTACCTGCTGGATCCTTACTCGAAATTCGCCACTTCGCTGAGCATCCGCAAAGCCGACGGGACGCAGGTTTCGCTGGAATTCAAAGACAACCTGTGGGAAGCGCGCAGCGGGACCACCCTGCTCGAACCGGTCGACCAACAGGCCGCCGATAGCGCCGCTTTTGCCGTCCAGGACTTGCGCATCCTTTCTGAGGTCGAGGGCTGGACTTCGCTGGCAGATTTTGGTCTGAATGAAGAAAATGCGTCCGTAATGGAAGCAGGCTTCTCGGATGGAACGTCCCTTACCGTCTGGATAGGCAACCCGACCGTGACCGGCAGCGGCTACTACGTCCGGAATATGGACCAGCCGGGGAAAATCCTGGTGGTGAACAAGCTGAGCCTGGACGGAATCCTGTCCCTGCCTGAGAATCCGCCGGTTCTGCCGACTGACATTCTTGAAAGCACCCCAACCCCGGAACAATAACACTTGAAATACATGCTAAAAAAGTGTATGCTGATTTAGACTTCAAATCGTTAAGGAAGACACAATAAGAATGGAAGAACCCCTGTTAATTGTCGAAGAAGAGGAAGAATATTCCCCCATCGCGCGGCTCATCGAATTGGGACGCCAGAAATCTTATGTAACGCTCGATGACATCCTGCACTTTTTCCCCGAAGCCGAGCAGGACGTGGAGCAGTTGGAAGAAGCCTTTGCGGGCCTGTTGAGCGCGGGCATTCCGTTTGTCGAAGATTCAATCACCATCGAACCCAGCGAAGACGACCTGGGGCCAAGCGACGAATCGGAAGCCGAGGCCGAGCCTGAAATAGCCATCGACGACTACCTGGCCAACATCGACACCGACGACACGATTGGCCTGTACCTCAAGGAAGTCAGCCGCGTTCCGCTGTTGACCGCCGAAGAGGAAGTGCAACTGGCCCAGCGCATCGAGAGCGGCCGCACCGCCCGCGAAGAACTTGCCAAAGGCATCACCAACTCGCGCCGCCGCATGGAACTACGCACCGACATCGAGGATGGCTGGGCTGCCCGCGAGCATCTCATCACCGCCAACAGCCGCCTGGTGATTTCGGTTGCCAAGAAGTATATGGGACGCGGCGTGCCTTTCCTCGACTTGATTCAGGAAGGCAACATCGGCCTGATTCGCGCCACGAAAAAGTTCGATTATCGGCGCGGACACAAATTCTCGACCTATGCCACCTGGTGGATTCGCCAGGCAGTCACCCGCGCCATCGCCGACCAGGGACGCACCATCCGCGTGCCGGTACACATGGGCGACCAGATTAACAAACTCCTGCGCGTGCAGCATCAACTGACCCAGCGCCTGGGGCGCGACCCATCCGTCGAAGAACTGGCCGACGCGCTGGAAGTGCCGCCCAAAAAGGTCGAGAACATGATTCAGGTGGCGCGCCGTCCGCTCTCGCTCGAAACCCCGACCGACGACGAGGAAGATTCGGTGCTGGGAGATTTCATCGAAGACGACGAAGCCGCCCCGCCCGATGACACAGCGACCTACAACCTGCTGCGCGAGCACCTGAGCGAAGTGCTCAACGGGTTACCGCCGCGCGAGGTGCGCATCCTGCAATTGCGCTACGGCCTGCTCGACGGACAAGCCTACACACTCGAAGAAGTCGGGCGCAAAATGGGTGTCACCCGCGAGCGCGTGCGCCAAATCGAAGCCCAGGCCCTCAGCCGCCTGCGCCACCCGACCATTCGCCGCAAACTGCGTGATTACCTGGGCGAGTAGTAGCCCGACAACCAGAAACGAAAAGACCTCCCGCGCGGGAGGTCTTTTCGTTTCTGCAAAGCAATCAGACCATCAAAACCAGCCACAACGGCGAACAGGCGCAGAAAAGCAGTCCGACCACGAACACCAGCAGCCAGGTCGCCAGCAGGGCGTTTTTGGCGCGCATCTTCAATAAAAGACCGTTGCCGCCGACAAACAGGAAAACGCCCAAACAGGCCAGGCCGATGGCAACCGCCAGCATTTCGGGCGAACCTTTGACGCCCGGTTCATTGTCCACACGCCAGAAGAGGGCATAGGTGATGAACGAAATATTCATCAAAACCCAGCCCGCCAGGACGCCAAGTCCGCCGAAAATGTCGAGAGGCTTCATGCTGAACTCCTTGCTATAATGATAGCATGACCCTCACCCTCCGCCCCTCCCAAACCTCCATCCTGCGCTATCGCGGCGGGAAAATGGGTATTTCCGCCGTGCCCGGCGCAGGCAAAACCTTCACCCTCTCGGCCCTGGCCGCCCAGATTATCACCAGCGGCGCGTTGGCCATTGACCAGGAAGTGTTAATTGTCACCCTGGTCAACTCGGCCGTCGATAATTTCGCCAACCGAATCGGCGGGCTGGTCGAACAGCGCGGCCTGATTCCGCACCTCGGCTACCGCGTCCGCACCCTGCACGGGCTGGCGCATGATATCGTCCGCGAGAAACCGGGCCTGGCCGGGCTGGAGGAGCGCTTCCAGATTATCGACGAGCGCGAGGCCGAGTTCATCCGCAAAGAAGCCGCCAACGCCTGGCTCTCGGCCCACCCCTATCACCTCGATGACTATTTCGATTCCGCCCTCGATGACTCCAAGCGCGACTGGGTGCGCCGCAGCCAACTTCCCGAACTCGTCCACAGCCTGGCCCTGGCCTTCATTCGCTCGGCCAAGGACAACCGCCTGACCCCCGAAGCCATCCGCCAGCGGCTCGATTCTGCCCCCGACCTACCCCTGGCGCGCATGGGCTGCGAAATCTACGCCGACTACCAGCGCGCGCTGGCCTATCGCGGCGCGGTCGATTTCGACGACCTGATTCGCCTCGCGGCCCATATCCTCGAAACCGACACCGACTACCTCGCCCGCCTGCAATACCGCTTCCCCTACGTCCTCGAAGACGAAGCCCAGGATTCGTCGCGCATCCAGGAAGAAATCCTGCGCAAAATCGCCGCCAACTGGGTGCGCGTCGGCGACCCCAACCAGGCCATTTTTGAAACCTTCACCACCGCCAACCCGCAACTGCTCAAAGACTTTATTGTGGGTGAAGCGGATAAAAAGGAGGAGTTGCCCGTTTCCGGGCGTTCGCAACCCTTCATCATCGACCTCGCGAACCAGCTCATCGACTGGGTGACGGCTTCGCACCCCGAGCCTGCCTGCCGAAATGCGTTGAGCGTTCCCTACATCCAACCCGCCGCCGCTGACGACCCGCAGCCGAATCCCGAACCTGACGCCGATTCCATCCGCCTGATCAACAAAAAATACACCCCCGAAGAAGAAGTCGAAGCCGTCGCCAAATCGCTCGAACAATGGCTGCCCGAGCACCCCGACTGCACGGTAGCCGTGCTCGTCCCGCGCAACGCCCGCGGCGTCGATGTGGTCAACGCACTCAAAAAACGCAACATCGACTACATCGAACTGATTAACAGCACCAACACCACCCGCATGGCCGCCGGCGCGCTCGCCAACGTGCTCAATTATCTCTCCGACCCCTCCTCGCCATCCAAACTATCGAAAACCTACCAGGTCTGGCGTCGCGACTGGCGCGACGGAGACACCCTGCGCGAAGTTGTCCTGGCTGGCAACCAGGACGCCAACGAAGAAGAGATTGCCGCGTCGGGCGAAGCCCTCCTCGTAATGACCCAAAAAGTCACCGAACTACTGCGCAAACTTCGCCACGTCGAAGAATATCTCTTCCCCGCTGGCGCCGAAAATTCTCAAAACCTTAGCTTTGATTTCTCTGACGCCGAAGAAAACCTCGCCATCGAAGGCGAACTACTCGCCTTCCGCGACGCCGTCCGCCGCTGGCAGGCAGCCACCCTGCTGCCGGTTGACCAACTGCTGCTGACGCTGGCCCAGGAACTCTTCACCAGTCCCGCCGACCTGGCCCTGGCCCACAAACTGGCCCTCGTCCTGCGCCAGAGCGCCGAAAACCATCCCGACTGGCGTTTACCCGAACTGACCGCCGAACTGGGCGTCATCGCCAAGAACGAACGCCGCTTCATCGGCTTCTCGGAAGACGACTCCGGCTTCAACCCCGAAAAACATCGCGGCAAGGTCGTCGTCACCACCATGCACAAAGCCAAAGGCCTCGAATGGGACCGTGTCTACCTGATGTCGGTCAACAACTACGATTTCCCATCCCTGCAACCATACGATACATACATCTCTGAGAAATGGTTTGTCCGCTCCGGCCTGAATCTCGAAGCCGAGGCCCTCGCCCAACTCCGCGCCGCGCTCTCATCGGGAGAATATGACTGGTACGAGGAAGGCGCTGCCACCCTGGCCGCCCGAGTCGATTACACCCGCGAACGCCTGCGCCTGCTCTATGTCGCCATCACCCGCGCCAAACGCGACCTGATACTCACCTGGAACACAGGCCGCAAAGGCGAGTCACAGCCTTGCATTCCAGTCCAGGCCCTGGCCGGTTGGCTGGAACAAAACAAATGAAAAACCGTATCCTGCGCTCCCCCGCCGACCTTGATTCTGACGATATCCACGAGTTATATACCAACTTTAATGCGCCCATCAGCGGGCTGGATTGCGGCAAAATGTGCGCGCCGCACAACCCAAACGGCAAACCTTTCTGCTGTGACATTTGCGCGGCGGTCCCCGCCGCCCACATCAGCGAATGGAAAGCCCTGCAACCGGTCACCAATCTCTGGCACACATGGCGCGGGGATGAATGCGCCGAAGACCCCTCCACCACGAAAGACCGGTCGCGGCTCGAAGCGTCCGTCCCGGACGGGATGATTCTGCTGGCCTGCCTTGGGCCGCAGGCCTGTCAGCGCCCGTACCGTGTGCTGAGCTGCCGCCAATTTCCCTTTTTCCCGTACGTCACCTCCGACTACCGCTTCCTGGGCCTGTCTTACGATTGGGAATTTGAAAACAGTTGCTGGGTCATCAGCAACCTCGGGCAGGTCAGCGACGGCTACCGTGAAGAATTCGTCACAACCCATGACAGGCTCTTTGCCCTGTTCCAGGATGAATTTGACAACTACGCCGCCCGCTCCGAGGAAATGCGTGAACATTTCGCCGCCCAGCGCCGCCGCATCGCGCTCCTGCACCGCAACGGCGGATTCCACCTCATCAGCCCGGCCAGCGAACGGATGCGGCGCGTCGACCCGTCCATGCTGCCGCAACACCCACCTTATCGATAAGCAAAAAGCGCCAGGTTTGGCGCTTTTTGCAGGTTTTGAATACCCTATTCCTGTTTCGGATTTCGATAAATCGTCGCAAGTCCCCCGGTGGAGGTCTCCCGATACAGCGACGGCAGGGCGTGGCCGGTTTCGCGCATGACCAGCACCACCTCGTCATAAGAAACCCGGTGGCTGCCATCGGTAAACAGGACGTAGTCGGCACAGTTCAAGGCCTGCCCGGCGGCAAAGGCATTGCGCTCGATGCACGGAATCTGCACCAGCCCGCCGACCGGGTCGCAGGTCAGGCCGAGGTTGTGTTCCAAGCCCATCTCAGCGGCATACTCCACCTGGCGCACAGTGCCGCCCATCAACTGCGTTGCCGCCCCGGCAGACATGGCGCAGGCCACCCCAATCTCTCCCTGACAGCCCACCGCCGCACCTGAAATCGAAGCGTTGAACTTGGCAAGGTTGCCAATCAGTCCGGCGGTTGCCAGCGCGCGCAAAATCGACTGGTCGGAACAGTTCAACACTTCCTTCTGGTAACGCAATACCGCAGGCAAGACGCCACTCGAGCCGCAGGTCGGCGCAGTGACGATTTGCCCGCCCGAAGCATTCTCCTCCGAGACCGCCAGCGCGTAAGCCGCCAGGATGCCCTGCCGCCGGAAGTGCGAGCCGGACAAAGTGGCTTTGCGATAAAAAGCCCAGGCCTTGCGCGACAGTCCAAGTCCGCCGGGCAGTACGCCCTCGGCTTGCAGCCCGCGCTCGATGGCGGCCTGCATCACCCGCCAGACATCGGACAGGTAGTTCCAAACCACCTTTCCTTCGCACTCCTCGACATATTCCCACAAAGACTGACCGGTCTGCTTGCAGCGGGCCAGGATGTCGTTCATGGTTGTCAGCGGATAAACCTGCGGTGACTTGGGCAGGTTGCCGCCATCGCTGAGCGCACCGCCGCCGATGCTGTAAACGTCCCAGGATTCGAGGGTTTGGCCGTCAGCGGAGAAAGCCTCGAAGCGCATCCCGTTCGGGTGTTCGGGCAGCTGCTCGTCCGGTTGCCAGACCAGGTCCAGCGCACCGGAGGGGAAAACGGCCAGCACCGCCAGGTCGGTCAGATGTCCGCGCCCGGTCGCGCCGAGGCTGCCAAACAGGGTCAGGCGAAAGCGGCGCGCATCCGGGTGGCGCTTGTAGAAAATTTCCGCCGCGCGACGCGGCCCCATGGTGTGACTGCTGGAAGGGCCAACCCCAATCCGAAAAAATTCTTTGAGTGAGTTCATGGCAAAAGTGTACCAGATTGGGCGGGGGGAGGGTACAATTTTGAGATGAACTAAAGACGGACTGCGCCACCGGGTTTGTGGCTGAAACCCACGGCGCAGTGGAAATCCCCCGCAAAGGAACCCCATGCCCATCCAAGACCAACAACTCATCCTTGACGGCGCGTCGCTGACCATCGAAGATGTCGTCGCTGTCGCCCATCAGCCTGAAATTCGCGTTTCCATCAGCGAGGGCGCCTGGGAGCAGGTGCGCCGCGCCGCCCGGGCCGTGCAAGATTTTGTCGCCCGCGGCGAAATTGTCTACGGCATCACCACCGGCTTCGGCGCGTTCAAAGACCGCATCATCTCGCCGGAGCAGGTCGAACAGTTGCAGCGTAATATCCTCGTCAGCCACGCCGTTGGGGTTGGGAATTTGCTCGACCAGCCGGCCACCCGCGCCATGATGCTCATCCGCGCCAACACGCTGTCCAAGGGACATTCCGGCATCCGCGAGGAGACCCTGGGGCTGCTGGTCGAGATGCTCAACCGCGGCGTCTATCCGCTCATCCCCGAGCAAGGTTCGCTCGGCGCGAGCGGCGACCTGGCCCCGCTGGCCCACATGGCCCTGCCGCTGATTGGCGAGGGTGAGGCCTTCTACCAGGGCAAACGCATGTCCGGGGCTGAAGCCTTGAACCGCGCCGGACTCTCTCCTGTCACCCTGACCGCAAAGGAAGGCCTGGCGCTGACCAACGGCACCACCCTGATGAACGCCATCGGCGTGCTGGTCACTGACAAAGCCGAACATCTGGCCCGCGCCGCCGACCTGGCCGGGGCACTCAGCCTGGAAGCCATGCACGGCACACCGCGCGCCTTCGACCCGCGCATTCACGCCGCCCGCCCACATCCACGCCAGGTGGAATGCGCCGCCTACATGCGCAGACTCATCGAAGGCTCGACTTTCACCCGCCCCGACGACCCGCTCAACGTCCAGGACGCCTACACGCTACGCTGTATCCCGCAGGTGCATGGCGCAGTGCGTGACGCGATCGCCTATGCCCGCTGGGTGATGGAAATTGAACTTAATTCGGTCACCGACAATCCGCTGATTTTTTTCGACGATAACGGGGAAGCCGAGGTGATTTCAGGCGGGAACTTTCACGGCGAGCCGCTGGCAATCGCCATGGACTATCTCTCGATTGCGCTATCCGAACTCGGGAATATTTCCGAGCGCCGCATCGCCCGGCTGGTCGATGCCGCCAGCAACAAGAATGTCCTGCCCGCCTTCCTGGTGGAAGAGGGCGGCGTTAATTCAGGTTTCATGTTGGTGCAGTACACTGCCGCCGCGCTGGCCTCCGAAAACAAAGTCCTGGCCCACCCCTCCAGCGTCGATACGATTTCGACCTCGGCCAACATCGAAGACCACGTCAGCATGGGGCCGGCCGCCGCCCGCCAGGCACGCGAAGTCGCCGGCAATGTCGAGACCATCCTGGCCCTCGAGCTGTTTTCTGCCGCCCAGGGCATCGACTTCCGCCGCCGCGCCCTCGGCCCCGAAGCCCGGCTCGGACGCGGCACCGCGCCTGCCTACGAACTGATTCGGCAACACATCCCCTTCCTCGAAAAAGACGAGGTCATGTATCCGTATATCGAAACCATGCGCGGGCTGCTTGCCAGCGCCAACCTGTTACCAAATTTGCAAGAATAGGCGATTTCGGCCTAAATTAATGCGCTTTTATAAAATCTGTACTAAAATAGTGATTGTAAGGTTGCTGTTATGTCGGTGTTTTCCCCCTCAAGTAAAATAAGCCTGTGGAGTTACCCATTACCATGGAAGAAAGTTCCATCACCATACTATACGTAGAAGACAACCCGGACAATCGAATGCTCATTCGGCGCGTCCTGGCAGCCGAAGGTTATAAAGTTACAGAAGCCCCCACAGCCAGCGATGCCCTGGAAATTTTAAAGACACTGCGCCCCAACCTGATTTTGATGGACATTAACATGCCCGAAATGGATGGGTACACCCTGACAGCCCGCATTCGCCAGCTGCCGAACATGGGCGGCATTCCGATTATCGCCCTGACCGCCAACGTGATGAAGGGCGACCGGGAAAAATCGCTTGAAGCCGGGTGTGACGGTTACATCCAGAAACCGATTGACATTGACACGATTGCAACCCAAATAGAACGGTATCTCAAGAGATAACTATGAGCGAAAACGACAACGCCCGCGCAAACACGACACCGTCCGGTGAGGTCACCCGCAAGCCAGGGGTTCCCAAAGATGCCACCGTTCTGGTTGTGGAAGATAACGTATCCAACTTCGTGCTGGTTGCGCGCATGTTAGGCTTTATGGGGATTCACTGCGAATGGAAAACATCGGGCTATGAAGTGGTTGAATACGCCGACACCCTGCCGCGCCTCGACCTAATCCTGATGGACATCCGCCTGCCGTATGAAGACGGCTACGGCGCGCTGAAAAAAATTCGGGCTTCGGAACGGCTAAAGAGTGTCCCCATCGTGGCTGTGACCGCCGAGGCCAGCCTGGAGCAAATGAACAAGGCGCGCGCCTCGGGCTTCGATGGTTTTCTCGGCAAACCGCTTGACCCCGATAAATTCCCCGACCAAATCAAGCGAATACTGACCGGTGAGCCTGTCTGGGAAATCCCATACGAGGAAAGATAGAAAAAGCGAGGAGGTTTCTCCGGCAAAAGAGAACACAGCCTCGCTTTTTGATATATTTACCCAATGAGAGCCGCCATGAGCAAATCCGCTCCAACCAATTTTGAAACAATTCTCAAGTTACACGAGCTAAATTACCAGTTGTTCACGGCACAAAGCGAAAAAGAAGTTAACACATCCATTCAAAACTCGCTCAAGGCATTGCCGTTCCTGTCGGCGTATTATGGGGTCAGCGACAATGGCCTGGAATTGGTTTTCTCGTACGACCCGCGCAGCAAAAAAGCCATTCAGGGGATCAAAAAGCAAATTGCGCTTTCGGCCACTGAAATTGCGCGCGACTTCTCCGAAAACGTAAAAATCACCAAACTGGCCGAATCCAAGCATAATCCCGAGGTCATCGCATCCTTTCAGGATGCGGGTTGTGAAACGCTGGCCATCATCCCCGCCATCGAAGACGTCCTGACCGTCGGGGTCATCTACCTGGGCGCAGAAGCCGGCCAGGAAATTGACCCAAAACTGACAGTCCCGATTGCAAACCTGGCGGAAACCATCCCCCACGCCCAAAAGAACATCAAGGCCCAACGCGCCATCCAGCAACGCCTGCGCGAACTGGAAGCAATCTCGGATACCAGCCAGTTGATTTCCTCAGTCAATGATCTGGACGAACTCTACCAGGTGCTGCACAAGCAAATTAAGGAAACAATCGGTGAGGTAGGTTTTGCAATCGGGCTGTTCGATGCCGAGACCGAGACCATTGAAGTTCCTTACATGGTGGAAGGCGGCCAGGTATCGTCCATCGAACCTTTCCCGCTGGGCGAGGGCCTGATTTCAATCCTGGTTCGCACCCGCCAACCGTTGATGCTGGCAGACGATGCCGAGCGCCGCGCCCGCGCGCTGGGCGCAAAATTCAGCGGCAAACCGCCCAGGTCGTGGATGGGATGCCCGCTTGTGGTCGGCGGCGAGGCTGTCGGCGCAATCTTGGTGCAAGACCTGGAAAAGGAAAACCGATTCAGCCAGGACGATTTGCGCTTCCTGACATCGCTCTCGGCCCAGGTCGGCGGGGCAATCTACAACACACAATTGCTCGAAAACGTCCGCCGCCGCGCCTTGCAACTGCAAACTGTTGCCGAAATTTCACGGGAAGTTTCCAGCTCGTTAATTATTGACAACCTGCTCAAACAGGCTGTTCAACTGGCTGTCGAACGCTTCAATTTCTATCATGCCTCCGTTTTCCTGCTCGACCCCGCCAAAGAATTTGCCGTTATCCGCGAAGCCACCGGCGAGGCGGGTGCCCAGATGAAACGCGCCGGGCACAAGTTGCAGGTCGGCTCCAAGTCGATTGTGGGGTATGTCACCCAAAATAAAGAGCCGCTGGTGGTCAACGAAACCAGCAGCGACCCGAACTACTATGCCAACCCGCTGCTGCCCGACACAAAAGCGGAGGCCGGGCTGCCCCTGATGGTCGGTGATGATGTCATCGGCGTGCTGGATGTGCAAAGCACCAGGCCTTACGTATTTACCGAAGAAAACATCAAAATCATGCAGATTTTGGCAGACCAGCTGGCTGTGGCGGTCATCAACTCGGAACTGTTTGCCGAAGCCCAGGAAAGGCTGTCGCAGCACCGCCTTCTGCATCACGTCACAACCGCCGCCGCTTCGAGCACCTCCATCGACGAAGCCCTGCAAAGCGCGGTACAGGGTCTGCAAGTCACCCTGGGCGGCGATCAGATTGCCATCCTGCTCTCGGACAAGGAACAAAAAAACCTGGATGTGCGCGCCTCGATTGGGTATCCCAATGAAGAGTCGGCCAAGTTGAAAATCCCGTTTGGGGTTGGCGTAACCGGCTGGGTCGCCGCCCACCGTCAGGCCCAGCGCATCGACGACGTCACCAAAGATTCGCGCTATATCTCGGTCAACTCAAAAATCCGCTCCGAACTTGCCATTCCGCTCATTTACCGCAACGAAGTTTTGGGCATTTTGAACGTGGAAAGCCCGCAAACTAGCGCCTACTCCGAAAATGATGAAGAGATGCTCGGCACGCTGGCGGGCAGCCTGGCGGCCATCATTGCCCACTCTCGCCTGTTGGAGCAGTTCCGTACCCAGGTCGAACGCGAACGCATGCTATACGAAATCATTAACAAAATTCGGCGCACCTCGAGCGCGGAAAAAATCCTGTCGATCACATCTGCCGAAATCAATAAAACCCTGGCTACCAGGCGCGTGTCCATCAAGGTGGATTTGCCCGAATCGGAATCGCTGTAACCCAGGTAGAACCGCTTGTACGGAGAGAATTCTTCCATGCAAAGACAGACACTTGCAAAACTATTGCCGAAATTCCGCGCCAGCCTGGGCGTAAAGCTGATTGCCATTGCCCTGGCCGCTCTGTTAATTATCTTTTCGGTAAGTATTTACCAGAGCCAGCAGACGATTATCACCAACCTGCAAGGCGATGCTTCGCGAGAGTTAAGTTCGGCAGCGGCAGTGCTGGCCAGCAAGGTGGAAGGCGACAAAGCCGCCGCGCTCATGGTTGCGGCAAGCGTTGCCAATCGCAGCGATGTTCAAGAACTGGTTTTCCAAAAAGACAGGCAACAACTGGAGGCCAGACTCACGCCCCTGTTTGGGCTACTGAACGACCAGCACAAAGTCGTTCACTTCAACTTGATTGACGAGCGCGGCGTTGTTATTTTGCGTCTCAGCGACCCGAACGACTTCGACGACTATGTCATTTACAACGCAGTTGTGACAAATACCATCAACACGCGACGCCCGACTGGCGGATTTGAAGTCGACACCAGCGGGTTGAGCATGCGCGGGGCCGCGCCCGTTTTTTACGAAGGGACTTTTGTCGGCCTGGTAGAAATAGGCATCGACTACGCGCAGGATTTCACCAACCTGATGAAACAAAAAACACGGGCCGATTTCCTGGTCTGGTTCTACAAACCTTCCACTGTCCAGTTTGAGGTCGAATTTGAAAGCGAAACTATCGGTTCGCCCAACGAAAATTTCTCCTATTACGCCGGGACAAAAACCGAAGACCTTTCAATAGAAAGCGGCAGCCTGCAGGAAGCGTTCTCCACTTTCGACAACATCCTGGTATTGAACGTGGAGAGCGGACACGCCAGCCTGCTTGTTCCCATTCTCGGGCCAGACGCAACCTTCTATGGCGCGACCGAAATCTCTTTAGATTACACAGCGCGCCTCGAAGCGGAAAGGCGCGCCAATATCACCGAACAGTTAAGCATTTTCGGCCTGTCCATCCTGGGCCTTATTGCAGTTGGTATTGCGATTAACTTCCTGGCAATCAGCCCGCTGCAAAAAATTACCCGTTTTGCCGAGGACATTACCGAAGGAACGGGCACGACCAGCATCAACCTGAAAACAGGCGATGAGTTCGAACAGGTGTCTGAAGCCTTGAACATAATGGCCGCTTCGATTACGCAAAAACGCGAGGACTTGGAGCGTCAGGTCTCCCAACGCACGGCCCAATTGCAGGCATCCAACGAAGTGGCCAAGGTTGCCAACTCCATCCTCGACCCCGACAAACTGATTTCCACAGTCATCAACCTGATTACCGAAAACTTTGGCTATTATTACGCAGCCATTTTCCAGATCAGCGAAGACGGACGCTGGGCCGAAATTAAAGACGCAACCGGCGCCGCCGGGGAAGCCCTGAAGACCCGCCGCCACAGGCTGCAAGTCGGCGGCAACAGCATGGTCGGTTCGGCCATCAGCATGCGCGAGGCGCGTATTGCCCTGGATGTGGGCGCAGCCCCGGTGCGCTTCAACAACCCCCTGCTGCCAAATACCCGTTCAGAAATCGCCCTGCCCCTGGTGGTGGGCGACCGGGTGATTGGCGCGCTGGACGCGCAATCGATTCGCGAAGGCGACTTCATGGAAGAAGATATTGCGACCCTGCAAAGCATGGCCAACCAGGTCGCCATTGCGCTTGAAAATGCGCGCCTGTTCCGTGAAATGAACACCTCGCTCGAAGAATTGCGCCAGTCCAACCAGGAGTTTGTCACAACCGCCTGGCAGGATAAACTGAAATCTGGCAAGCTGGAACACAGCGCTCGCAACGAAATTTTCTCAAGCCAGGAAGCCGACGATTTAGTCTTAAAGGAAATCCTTGTGCCGCTCAACCTGCGCGAACAACCGATTGGCGAAATTGCACTCGAAATCAGCCAGGATTGGAGCGAAGAAGACCAGGCCTGGGTCGAAGCCCTGGCAACCCAGGTTGCCATCTCGCTTGAAAACTCGCGCCTGCTCGAAGAAAGCCAGCAAACCGCCCTACGGGAGCAACTCTCTGCCTCGATTGTGCAAAAAGTCTGGTCGTCCAGCAACATCGACACCATCATTCAGACCACGGTGCGCGAACTGGCGCGCTCCCTCGATGCCGCAGAAGTCAAGATTGAGCTAAAAACAGACTAAGGCCGTGAAAGAAATCCTATGAATCAACCCAACCCAACCCAGCCACAAAAGCAAAACCCTGAAACCCCCTGGGGGATTGTTGTAAGGCAACTTACCGAACCCAGCAAGCAAATCACAGAAATTGGTGAACGCCAGAAAGCGCAAATTGCATCAGGGCTAATCCTTCTCATGGGTATTGGCAGCCTGGTTGGGGCAATCGTTGGCCAAGGAGAAAGCCGACCTTATCAGTTTTTGTCACTTTTTTTTATTGTCATTGCCTATTTTTTTAGCCGCACAAGGTACCACAGTTTCGGAACGTTTTTATTCCTGCTCACCATTAGCGCCCTTCCCTTTATCGTCATTCTCACCCGCGCTGACGGAGAAATTCAAAGCCAAATTTTTTCCTGGCTGCCGCTAACCTTAATTATCGCCAGCGCCCTTATTAACCGCTGGGCTTTGTTCTTGTTGACCGGCCTGCTCGTTGGCGCTATTCTCTCCCTTTCAATGATTTATACAGGCGACCAGTTCCCAGTGCAGGCCAGGCAGATAGCCTCCACCTCAGGGATTATTACCATTATCGGCCTTCTGCTAATTTACCTGGAGACTGTGCGCGGTAATATCGAAAAGTTACGCCTGGGTGAACTCAGAAAAATCAACGAGGAGTTGTCCCAGGTCAGCCAGTTTCTGGAAGAGCGGGTTGCCGAACGAACAGCGCAACTGGACAGGAAAACATCCCAACTCGAAGCTTCGGCAATGGTGGCCCGTTCGGCGGCGGAGACGACCGACATCAGGGAACTGTTGGATACCGTCGTCAACCAAATCTCGAACCGGTTCGGTTTTTATCATACGGGTATTTTCCTGAGCGATTCATCGCGCCAAAAAGTTTACCTGGCGGCTGCTTCGTCAGATGGCGGCAAAAGGCTGCTCGCCCGCGGACACAGCCTGAATATTGGCCGCGAGGGCGTGGTCGGCTACGCGGCCTACGAAAAGCGCCCGCGCGTTGCCCAGGACATCGACCGCGAAAATGTTTATTTCCGCAACCCTGAACTGCCGGATACCCGCTCAGAGGCCGCCCTTCCGCTCGTCATCAAGAACCAGGCCATCGGGGTGCTCGACATCCAATCCACCGAAGAAAGCCCGTTCAGCGCTGAAGATTTGTTCATCCTGCAAACAATGGCCGACCAAATCGCCCTGGCTATCCAGAACGCGCGCCTGCTGGACGAATCGCGTTCAGCGCTCGAGCAGCTGCAAAGCATTACCACCCACGCCATCCAGGATGCCTGGCGAAGCTACGCCGGACAAAGACACCCGGGCTATGTTTACAGTTCCGGAGATGTGGTGCCGATAAGCGAAAGCAAACCCAGCCTGGATGAAAAGGAAAGCCGGGCGCTGGAAGTAGGCATCGTCTTACGCGGGCAGCGAATCGGTGTCATCAGTTTGAAGCGCAGCACGTCCCAAACAGACTGGACCGAAAAAGAACAGGATTTCACCGAAAAAATAGCGTCCCAGCTGGCCCTGGCAATTGAAAATGCGCGCCTGCTGGAAGAGTCACAGCGCCGCGCTGCCAGGGAACAAACCCTGAACGAGTTGACAACTCGCTTGAGCCGCTCTCTCGACCTGGAAACCTTGCTGCAAAATGCGGTGCTTGAACTTCACAAACTACCGCAAGTGACCGACGCAACCGTGATGATTACCCCGCAAGAAGTACGAAAACAGCCATAACCGGGCAGACCTTATGAATACATCAAATTTCATGCAATTCAATGTTTTGGACTTTGAAGACCTGAATGTGCCGGAAGGCCAAAGAGGCTTATACAACATTCTTGCGGCGGCCATCAGTTACATTCCGCTTATGCTGGGATTCAACGCCCTTGGCTTTTTGTTAATTTATGTCCTGGCGAGTATTGGCTTCCTGGACGCAGCAGACCCCAAACTGCTCATTGTGGCGGCTATTTCGCTTATCGCTGGGGTTTTGCACGTCCCGATTGCCGCCCTGTTTAAGCAAAACAAAATTGAAACGGTTGTTTTCAGCCTGTTTATCCTGGACGGCCTGGCAAGCGCTTCACAAGTTTTGTTATGGGAAGGCGCAATGCCGCTGGCATTCTTTACCCTGTCAGCAGTCAGTCCGGCCCTGGTATTCCTGCCCCTGCCAGGCATCAAGCCGCGCACAAAGCTGAGTATTTTAGGTATCGCCGCCCTGCTCGTTGTTGTTATCTTTGTTCTATCAAACAGCCTGGGTTACGCAAGATTGCAAACTGATAATCTTTCGACCATGGCAGGTTTGACCATTTATGTAACCGTTATTCTTGTCATGGTAACCCTTGTGGTTACCACTGCTATTCCGTTCCGAACACTTTCCATGCGGCTGATTGTGACATTCGCCTTTCTGGTGTTTGTGTCTGCCGCATCCACGCTGGTTGTCTCGGCCCTGGTCAACTTATCCAGGGACCGCGCCCAAACTTTCGAACAATTACGCACCATATCACAACTGCAGACCGGGCAAATGTATGCCATCTTGCAGGATTACGAGCAAAACGCCACCCAGGCTTCCCTTAGCGATAATGCCGTCTTGCGGCGAATTTACTATTTGCTGGAAGAAGATCCAAACAGTTTCGTCTACGGCTTGAATTACGAACTGGTCAACGACGTTATCACCAAAACCGTTGCACAATCACCCGATTATGTAGAAATCTTTCTCTTCGACAACACCGGCAAAATTATTATTTCAACGAACAAATTAAACGAGAATCAGGTTATTGCCGGACAGAAAGTTTTTACCGCCGCGGCCAGGGGGCAGAAGTTTAGTATTGAAAACAATCCGTTTGGCGGCCAGGAAACAGCCACTATCATCACCCGTATCGAGCGAAACAATCGCTTCATCGGCGCTTTTGCAACCCAAGTTCAATTGGGACGCGTTCGGAGCGTTTTCGAAACCCAAACCGGGCTTGGCGAAAGTCTCGAATCTTACCTGGTCGGCAGCGACTATATCGCCATCAGCGCAACCCGGGCGGGAGACAACATCAACGTACAAACACCGGCAACGAGCAATGTTTTTGCCCAAAAATTACCCGGTGGCAGCGAGATTTACCCGAACTATAACAACATCCTGGTGCTTGGCTATTACCAATACCTGCCCGACCTGGATGTGGTGTTGGTTTCCGAAATCGAACAAGGGGAAGTGGTGCAGAAAATTCTGCAACTTCTTTACACCAATATTGCCGTCGGTGCCTTTACCGCATTGCTGACCCTCGCCATTGTGCTGGTGATTTCGCGCTCCATCAGCACGCCCATCGTCAATCTTGCAAAAAAAGCGACATCCCTGGCCCAGGGAGATCTATCAGCCCGCATCAACATTTACCAGCAAGATGAAATCGGCAGCCTTGCAAATACCTTCAATACCCTGGGCAGTGAATTGCAATCCCTCATTCAAACCCTCGAGCAGAAAGTGGCCGACCGAACCGAAGACCTGCAAAAACAAGCCAACCGCCTGAGGGTGGCCGCCGAGGTTGCGCGCGACGCAACAACCTCGCAGGATTTGGACGAACTGCTCACCCGTTCAGCACAACTGGTGATGGACCGATTCGGCTTCTACCATACCGGCGTCTTCCTGATTGACCCGCAGCGCGAATACGCGGTCTTGCGGGCCTCCCCCACCGAAGCGGGAGAGGAAATGCTCCGCCGCCAGCACAGGTTGAGGATTGGCGAGGTCGGTATCGTGGGGTATGCCGCGGCGACAGGTGAACCGCGCATCGCCCTCGACACCGGGCTGGATGTGGCCTACTTCAAC
>Ga0208244_100816_pt1 | contig 23433 bp, 18 predicted proteins | sample SubbioCR12Aug_5A_FD_184828 | JGI IMG/M metagenome (GOLD analysis project Ga0208244, IMG submission 184828) | Serpentinite rock and fluid subsurface biosphere microbial communities from McLaughlin Reserve, California, USA - CR12Aug_5A (SPAdes) | ecosystem: Environmental > Terrestrial > Deep... | reverse complement strand
TGCCGCGTCCCAGCCATCGATGTCGCCGGATGGGTCGGTTTCGGCGATGCCGATTTTCTGGGCATAGCGCACGGCGTCATCGAAGGATTCGCCGCTTTCCATGCGGGTCAGGATGAGGTTGGTGGTCGAATTAAGCACGGCGCGGAAGGCGTTCAACTGCGCGCCGGGCAAGGCCCCGCGAAAGAGTGAGAAAATTGGCGCGCCGTCCATAACGGTTGATTCGTGGAAGAAGCGGCGGCCTTTCCGGGCGGCCAGGGCCTTCAGTTCGTGGTAGGCATGCACCACCGGGCCTTTGTTGGCGGTGCTGGCGTGCATGCCGTGTTCGAGCGCCAGTTTGATGTGGTCGATGGCGGGCTGTCCGGTTTCGTAGTTGACCGGGGTGTTCTCGAACAAGACATCGGCGCCAGACTTTTGGATGAAGTCGAAGGCGTTATCGACCGGGGTGGTGCTGAATTCTGCCAGGGTTTTACAGTTTTGCAGGGCTTCGATTACAGCAGGCAGGTCAAGGCCGGCGGGCTGGACTGCAAATCCGCGCCGACCGGTGCCGACGCCGACCACGCTGTAGGTGATGCCGTAGTCGCGTTTGATTTCGTCCTGTTTGCGCAACAGGAGTTCGGCCAGGGCGCGGCCTACGTTGCCAAATCCGAGCAGGGCTAGTTTGTAGTGGGGCATGGTGAAAGTCTCCATTTTGTTAGTTTTGTTGTTCATCCGGTTTCCCGGTTGTCGTTCATCATTCTGAATTCTACATTCATCATTTACAGTGGTGGATACGGAAAGGCACGGCGGTATTGCGGGGGTTGGGGAAAACAGCCCTCGGCCAGCAACCCCTGTCCGCGCTCGGCGAGGGCGGCGAGTTCTTCGGGCGTAAGGTGAAGCCCAAGGTCAACCAACAGGCCGGAGGTTTGCGCGAGCGCGTCACACATCCGCCGGATGTCGTCCAGGTGGGTTTCTTCGATTTCCATCCCGGCAAAATCCCAGATAACCGTGCGTAGTTTGTCCTCGGCGTGGAAGCACAGGCCGTGGTCGATGGCGTACAGGTGGCGGGTGCGCTTTTCGAGCAGGACGTGGCTGCCTTTGCGGTCGGCGTTGTTGAGCAGGTGGTCGAAGATGGCGACCGGGCGCAGGCGCTGTTTGTCGTCGGGCCTGAAGTTGAAGTAGTGATAATTGGGGTTGTATTCGATAAATTGTTGCAGCGAGCCGGGGCCGTAGGGGCCGTCTTCGCGCAGGGTGGTGTAGGGGACGAGAGACCAGCCCAGGAATTCGCTCAGCAGGTAGGCCGAGACTTCGCGCCCGGCCAGGCTTTCGGCGGGAAAGTCCCACAGCGGCTGTGTCCCTTGCTGGGGTTTGTAAACGCCCGCGAAAACTTGCCCTGCGTGGCGAACTTCAACCAGGAAGGTGTAGTTCGAGCCGAGCATGAACTGGCCTTGCAGGTCGATTTCGCCGTGCTGAAAGGTGTCTTGCAAATCTGCGGAGGTATTTTGGCGGGTCATTGCGCGGGTCGGGTGAGCGGGTGCAGGTTGTCCCATCCATAGGCGCTTTCGATGAGTTCCTGTGTGCCGATGGTAATGGGTTTTTCTTGCAGGTATTTTGCGCCCAGGGCCTGGTAAAAGTGACGGGCGGGGTTGTCGCGCAGCACCCACACGAACATGGCCTTGAAGCCATGCCCGGCCAGGTGGCTGGCGGCGGCGCGTACCAGTGACCGGCCAATGCCGCGCCCTTGGGCGGTTTGCAGCAGGTAGATGGCGTACAGTTCCGCCGGGTAGCCGGGGATGGGGTCGCGGCCCGGCCCGGCGGAGCAAAACCCAACGATTTGGTTGTTCTCTTCGGCTACGAGGAGGCAGGATTGCTGCTCTTCGGCCTGGGGGATGAATTTCAGCCAGTATTCGAAGCGGCTTTCGACCGAAAGGTTATGGAGGATTTCATCGGCGACGATGCCGCGGTAGGTGGTTTGCCAACTGGCGACATGCGCCCCGGCAATGGCCTGAGCGTCTTCGGGGAGCGCGAAACGGATGTTCATGACTGGGAGTTTAGTGCTTGTGGCCGTTTTTCTTGGGGCAGAAGTGGCCGTCCGGTTCGATGGGTTGTCCGCACTGCGGGCAGAGGGGCCTGCCGCGTTGGGCGACATCCTGCCCCCAGCGGGCCAGCGCGCGCGCCTGGCTGCGGGTACACCAAAAGCGGACGATGGCGGCTTCTTCGGCGTCATCCTCTTCGCCCAGGATTTCCTTGGTGACCACAACGACCATATCGCGCTCTTTTTCGTAGCCCAGCCCGATTTCGCCGCTACGAAAAATCGGCTCGACCGGCGGGTTGATGCGCATTTGTTCTTCGTAATAGTCCGCCGAGGCTTCGGGCAGGGACGGGTTTTCGTCGGCAATTTGGGCCAGGAATTGTTCGATACCGATTGCCAGCGATAGCAACTGGACTTTCTCGATGATGATGGTCACCGTCCGGGCCGCCTGCCAGCCTTGGATATAAAAAACGCGCTGACCGGGCGCGCCAATGGCATCAGCGGTGATATGTTCGCAGGGGTCTATGTCAATTTCAAAGCGGGGCATACTTAAAAATTCCTATCTGGTGCGCGCTCGGTAATTTGGAGTGAGTATACCAGAAATTGAATCTGTAAGTTTTCAAATCGGCCATTTTAGGGCATAATTACAAGTGATGGAGGGTAAAGATTTGGCGTACATAAAGCCTGTTTCATTTTCAATACAAAACCTGCAAAGGTTCAATCGCTTACGCTGGCTGTTTCTGGGCGTCTTTTTATTAACTTCCTGGCTTGTTTTGCAAGATATGAGCCGGGTTTTCTTATTAATCCCATTTACGCTGGCGACGATGGTTTCAATCCTGTTCTTTGGCTGGGCCTATGAGCGGATTGGCCGGGACGCAAGCGAGCCTGTTTTCAAACACGGCCTTGAAGGGCTGGTCTTCTGGCAAGCCGTCGTGGATATCGTCTATATCACAATTGGCACCGTCCTGACTGGCGGGCCGTTCAGCCTGTTTCCGCTGGTTTACCTGCTTTATTTCGGAGTCCATGAAACCTACCTGCGTCCGATTGTTTTGCTCGGGTTGAACGGGTTGGCGATTGTTTTGTATCTTGGCGTTGCGCAAGCCTGGATGTTGGAAGGTTGGCAGGTGGAGAGTCACATGCTGTCGCTGGTATTACTTGCGCTCGTGTTGAATGCCTTGCTGGTGGCCTGGCGTTCACGTCAGCTGCGCGCCCGGTGGCGTGAAACGGAATATGAAAATAATTTCCTAACCCATTTGAACCTGTTGTCGCGCACTGCCATTGCGGATGTCAACGACAAATCGGCATTTGCGCGCCTGGCAGATGAAATCAAGGAGATGCTGGGGGCTGACAATATTTACATTACACGTTGGGACGAGGAAAGTGAGCAGGTGCTCTCGCTGGCGGCAGACAGTGCTGCCCTTAAAGTGTATATGGATATGGCTCCCAGCCCGCGCTATGAGAATACCTTTACGCGTTCTGTCAAACGGTTGGGGCGGCTGGTGGTTGCCGAAAATACATTTTGCTCGCCGTACGTTTCGCCGAAAATTGCCGCCCATTTCCAGTCTCGCGCTGTGTTGGCCGCGCCGATGTTTGGCGAGCCTGAGAACCGCTTCCTGGGCGCGTTGCTGGTTTCGTTTCAGGAGCCGCGCTATTTTTCGCCCCCGGAAATTGCCCGCGCCCGGCAGGTGACCGATATCCTGTCCCTGTTGATTTCGCGCACCTGGCTATATGAAGAGGTAACCCGCCGGGCCGAACTGCTCGAAAAGATGGCCGGTCAGGTTACCAGCCTGGTATCCGACCTGAAGCGCACCACTCTGCTGCCCTCGATTGTCGAATCGGCGCGCAGCCTGCTCCAGGCCCAACGCGCGGCCCTGCATTTGCAGCAGTCCGACGGCAAGATGAAATGTGAATATTCAGTCGGCCTTTCCGAAGGATTCCTCGAACAACTGACCCGCCGATTCAATCAACTGGCAGGCGGGAAACTTTTGCAGAACCGCGATTTTGTCATCATCCCAGATGTCAGCCAGGATTCGCGCACCAATCCGGTGCAAGACCTGATTTATGGCGAAAAATTCCGCGCTTATGCGGTTTTTTCGCTCAGCCCCGAAGAAGAAAAAGGCGCTCTCAGCCTGTACTGGGACCAGCCCTATGCCGTCTCAGCCGATGAAATTGCAGTAGCCCGCCTGTTTTCGGAGCGTGCCAGCGCCATCATCCGCAGCGCGCATGTGTATGCCCGCGCCACCGAAGAAGCCCTGACCGACATCCTGACCGAATTGCCCAACCGCCGCCACCTCGACCGGCGCATTCAGGAGGAGATCGAGCGCGCCAGCCGTTATGGGCACACCTTTGCCCTGTTGATGATAGACCTGGACGGATTTAAGGGGATAAACGACACCTTCGGCCACCCGATTGGCGACAGTGTACTCAAGCAGGTGGCCGTTTCCCTGCGGCGCAGCCTGCGGGCCTCCGACTTCCTGGCGCGTTACGGCGGCGATGAATTTTCCATCATCCTGCCCGAGACCGGCCTTGAGCGCGCCTTGCTTGTTGCCGAAAAGTTGCGCCTGAGCATGACCTCGACCCGCCTGCACCTGCCGCACCAGACCCAGCGTTATCTTTCGGCATGCATGGGCGTTGCCATTTACCCCAAGGATTGCGCCGATGCCGGCCAAATATTCACCTGCGCCGATGCGCGGCTGTATCGCGCCAAACGCTCCGGGTCGGGCAGTATCATTTATAAAGACGAGTAAAGACGGTACTCGTGCCCGGAATGGGTGTAAAGAGACTGTTCCGGGTACATGGTGCCCGGAACGGGTATAATTTATCCATATTGTCCTGTTACAACCTAAAATAGGAGAGAGCCAATGTATGACCGCCAAAAACTGGCAGCCTTAAAGGATTCTTTCAGCAATTGGGAACGGGCCGACCTGGCAAAAGCCCTCAGCGTTTTGCCAGAGCGCCGCCGCCAATTTGTCACCACTTCGTCCGAACCCATCCGCCGACTTTACACTCCCCTCGACACCGAAAATCTTGATTATGACCGCGACCTGGGCCAGCCCGGGCAATACCCGTACACCCGCGGCGTTCACCCGACCCTGCACCGTTCCAAACTATGGACGATGCGCATGTTCGCCGGTTTCGGCACAGCCGAGGAGACCAACGCCCGCTTCAAATACCTGCTCGAACAGGGGCAAACCGGCCTGAGCATGGCCTTCGACCTGGCTACCCTGATGGGCTACGACACCGACCAGCCCGAAGCCCTGGGTGAGTTCGGCAAGTGCGGCGTGGCGATTTCCTCGCTCAAGGATATGGAAATCCTGCTTGACGGCATCCCGCTCGACAAGGTTTCTTCGAGTATGACCATCAACTCGCCCGCGGCCATCATCTGGGCCATGTACATTGCCGCGGCTGAGAAGCAGGGCGTGCGCCCCGACCAGCTGCGCGGTACGACCCAGAACGACATCCTGAAAGAGTTTATCGCCCAAAAGGAGTATATCTTCCCGCCCGAACCTTCGATGCGCCTGGTGGTCGATACGATGGAATTTGGCGCGCAACACGTCCCGCAGTGGAATACAATTTCAATCAGCGGCTACCACATCCGCGAAGCCGGTTCGACCGCCGCCCAGGAACTGGCCTTCACCCTGGCCGACGGGCTGGAATACGTCCGCTGGGGCATCGCGCGCGGCATGGACGTGGACGAATTCGCCCCGCGCTTGTCCTTCTTCTTTAACGCCCACAACGATTTCTTCGAGGAGATTGCCAAATATCGCGCTGCGCGGCGCATCTGGGCGCGCGAGATGCGCGAGACATTTGGGGCCAAGAATCCGCGCTCGTGGCTGATGCGCTTCCACACCCAGACCGCTGGTGTCTCACTGACCGCCCAGCAGCCGGAAAACAACGTCGTGCGCGTCGCCATCCAGGCATTGGCCGCCGTTCTGGGTGGGACGCAATCCCTGCACACCAACAGCCTCGACGAAGCCCTGGCGCTGCCTTCCGAACAGGCCGTCACGATTGCCCTGCGCACCCAGCAAGTCATTGCCGAGGAAACCGGCGTCACCAACACCGTCGACCCGCTCGGCGGCTCGTTCTTTGTCGAAGCCCAGACCGACCATATCGAGGCCCAAGCCTATGAATACTTCCGCCGCATCGAAGACCTGGGTGGGGTGCTTCCGGCCATTGACAAAGGTTTTTTCCAGAGCGAGATTTCAGATGCGGCCTACCGCTATCAGCGCGAAATCGACAGCGGCGAGCGGCGCATCGTCGGCGTCAACGCCTATGTGGATGAAAAAACTCCCACTGTCCCGCTTTTGGCAATGGACCCGCAGGGTTACCTGCGCCAGGTCGCCCGCCTCGAACAGGTTCGCCGCGAGCGTGACAGCGGCCAGGTCGGGCAGGCTCTCGACCGCCTGCGCATCGCCTGCGAAGGGACGGAAAATACCATGCCCTACATCCTGGAAGCTGTTCGCGCCTACGCCACCCTGGGGGAAATGATTGGCGTGATGAAAGAAGCTTTCGGGGTCTACGAAGAACCAACCTGGATATAAGGCCAGGATAACGAATCTGTGATGCCCAACCCGCCTGTACTGCAAAACAGGCGGGTATAATTCAGTTACCATTTAATGGTAACTGAAAGAGGCAACTATGGCACTCGACCGTTTTGGCAGAAATATCCACTATTTACGTATCTCCCTGACTGACCACTGCAACCTGCGTTGCATTTATTGCATGCCCGAAGACCAGACCTTCAGGCCCAACGCGGAACTGATGCAGGATGACGAAATCTTTCTCTTTGCGCGTCTGTTTGCCGAGCTCGGTTTCGACAAAATCCGCCTGACCGGCGGCGAACCGACCGTGCGCGCCAACATCGTCGAAATCGTGCGCGGAATCGCCTCCACGCCCGGAATCCGCAACATCTCGATGACCACCAACGGCCTCCTGCTCGACCGCCTGGCGAAGCCGCTGGCCGAAGCCGGGTTGCAGCGCGTCAATGTCAGCATCGACACCCTCGACCCCGAAAAGTTCAAGCGCCTGACGCGCTGGGGCAAACTGGAACAGGTCTGGCAGGGCATCCTGGCTGCCGAAGCTGCCGGAATGACCCCGGTCAAACTCAACGCCGTCGTTGTCAAAGGTTACAACGAGGAAGATGTCATCGACCTGGCCGCAGTGACCCTCGACCGCCCCTGGCAACTGCGCTTCATCGAAATGATGCCTTTTGCGGGCGTCACCGACGTCCAGACCCAGCAGATTGTCACCGCCGCCCAGATTCAGGCCAAAATCGAGAGCGAATTTGGCCCCCTCGAAGCGGATAACCGCTACGACGGTGAAGCGCGTATCTTCCGCATCCGCGGCGCAAAAGGCGAACTGGGCTTCATCTCTTCCGTCACCGTCCCATTTTGTTCGGCCTGCACCCGCGCCCGCCTGACTGCCGATGGCGTCCTGCGTATGTGCCTGCTGCGCGAGAAGGAAATCGACCTGCTCACCCCGCTGCGCAACGGCGCCAGCCTCGAAGAACTACGCCAATTAATTCTGGACGGGGTTTGGAACAAACCTTGGGGACACGGTCTCGACCAGGGCTACATCCCGCTCAACCGGGCCATGAACGAGATTGGCGGCTGACCCCGGAACGTGCCTCGCGCCGCCTGGATACCGATAAAGCAACCATGCCTGCACCCAAAGCCATCTTCTACGACCTCGACGGAACCCTGCGCTACAACCAGCCCGCCGGGCGCGACTTTTTTGCCGAGCAGGCTGTGCGCCTTGGCTTGCCGATAACCCGCGAAGATCGTCTGCGCTCGGCCCGCTGGGAACATGCCTATTGGGCAACATCCGATGAATTGCGTGCCGACCTGGCCCGCTTCGGCGACGAAAGCCAGGACTTCTGGCGGCATTATTCCTGGCGGCAGTTGCTGGCCATGGGCTGTTCGGATGATTGTGCCGATACATTTGCCCCGCAAATCAGCGACTTTATGGGCGAGCACTACCTGCCCGAAGACAACCTGTTCGATGAAATTCTGCCGACCCTTGAAAGCCTGCGCGGGCAGGGATACGTTCTTGCGGTGGTCTCGAACCGCGACAAGCCCTTCGACCATTACCTGCGCGAGAAAAATATCGCGGCCCACTTTCATTTTTCCCTGGCAGCTGGCGAGGTCAATTCTTGGAAGCCTGACCCGCAAATCTTCCTGCATGCCGCCCGGCGCGCCGAAGTCGAGCCGCGGGAAGTTTTCTATGTTGGCGATAATTATTATGCCGATGTGCTTGGCGCGCGCGAAGCCGGTTTACAGCCGGTTTTATTCGACCCTGCCGGCGTTTTCCCTGAAGCCGATTGCCACGTAATCAAGAAGCATTCCCAAATTTTTGACCTGCTCGAAAGGATATAAATATGACCTGGGAGCCAAAAGTGATGCGCACGGTTCGTTTTATCAACGAGCAAAGCGTAGGCGCACTGGCACGCTTGCTGACCCTGATTGCCGAAGCCGGCGGCAGTGTTGGCGCAATCCAACTCTTGAACGAGACATCCCTGCATGTTGAAAGGGATGTCTCCATTTATGCCGATTCCCCCGAACAAATGGAGACCATCCTGGACGCCATGCGCGGCCATCCCACCATCAGGGTGGTCGAAGTGCGCGACGAAGTCCTGGAAATGCACGTCAAGGGCAAAATCGCCATCCGCTCGCGCTACCCGATTACTTCCCTGCCCATCCTGCGGCGGGTTTACACCCCCGGCGTTGCCGAAGTCTGCTTGAAAATCGCAAAAGAGCCTGGGCTGGCGCGTCTTTATACGTCCATCAGTCACATGGTTGCCATTGTTACGGATGGTACCGCCGTCCTGGGGCTGGGTGATATTGGCCCGGTGGCTGGAATGCCGGTCATGGAAGGCAAAGCCATGTTGATGGAAACCCTGGTCGGGCTGTCGGGAATCCCGATTTTGCTCAATACCAAAGACACCGACGAAATCATCCGCACGGTTGCCAACATTGCCCCCACCTTTGCCGCCATCCAGTTGGAAGATATATCAGCCCCGCGCTGTTTCGAGATTGAAGAACGCCTGCAAAAAATGCTCGATATCCCCGTCTTGCATGACGACCAGCATGGCACGGCCGTCGTCACCACCGCCGCGCTGATGGTTGCCTCGCGCCAGACCGGCGTTTACCTGTCGAGCGCCAAAATCGGGCAAATCGGCCTGGGCGCCGCCGGATACGCCACCGCCAAAATGCTGATGCGTATGACCGGCAATCCGGTCTGGGGCGCCGATTTGAGCCAGGGCGCGCTCGACCGCCTTGCCCTGGCGGGCGGCAAGCCCTCGACCCTGGGCGAAATCATGGAAACTTGTGATATTGTCATCGCCACCACTGGCGTGCCGGGGCTGATTAAGCCCGAAATGGTGCGCAAGGGGCAAATCATCCTGGCCCTTTCCAACCCCAACGCCGAAATCGAACCGGAAGTGGCCCTGGCGCAAGGCGCGATTTTCGCCGCCGACGGCAAATCGGTCAATAACGTACTCGGTTTCCCCGGCATTTTCCGCGGAGCGGTCGATGCAAACGCCCGCGAAATCACCTACGAAATGCTGGCCGCCGCCGCCCAGACGATTGCTGACAAAGCTACCGGCTCAGACCTGGTCCCCAACCCGCTCGACAAGGAAGTCCACAAAGCCGTTGCCCGCGCTGTCGCCCAGAAGGCCTTCGAGCAGGGCGTTGCCCGCGCTGAATATGTCCCGTATGTGGAGGATTAGGTACCCTACTGTTATCCTTTTGGTTTAAGGGCAAAATAACGGTCTTTCAACCCCAGCAGCGGCTTTTCGAGCCAGTGATACGTCAGCGCAGACGCGGCAACGCTCATCAGGAATGTCAGAACCAAAATCCAGGGCTTGCCGGTCTCGTAGGGCAGTTCAAAAACATCGGCCACGATGCGTGCTGCAAACCAGGTCATCGCAAAGTGATATACATATAAACCGTAAGAAATCTTGCCCAAATAGCGTAAAACCGGCCATTCCAGCCAATTAACCCACATCTTCTCGCGCACCACGCAGTAAATCACCAACACAAATGTGTAATCAATAAACGTATAACCCCAGATATGGCGCAGGCCGTTGCCGAGCGGGTATTGATAACCGAGTGACGAGAAGAAAGCCACCTCGCCGCGCAAGAAGTATTCCATCCCCAGCCCGGCAGCCGGAAGGATGAAGGCCATCGCCAGCAGTTGCAGCCGCGCTTTCGGGATTTCAAAACGCGAAATATACGCGCCCATTGCAAAAGCGTCGATGTGTGAAAATGGCAGCACATACACCCCCACCGCCGTGTTTGGATACAGAAAACCAAAACTGCCGCTGTTGTACACAACCCCGGTCAGGGCGCGGAAAAGCGGCCCGGCAAAAATGGCGGCCAGTAACACCGGCTTCAACTTATCGCGCGGGGTCAGGAAGATGACCAGCGGCCAGAAGATGTAAAACTGCTCCTCCACCGAAAGCGACCAGAAGTGGGTCAGGAAGCGCGACTCGACATACCCCGCCCCGGCATGAAAAAAATTGTAGATATATAGCAGCCCGTACGGCATCTGCTCCTGGTAGAGCAGCATGTAATTTTGTCGGTATTCCAGCGCGATGAAAAGCGCCGTTACCCCCAGCATCAGGAACAGGTAAAAATAATACAGTGGGAAAATGCGCAGGAAACGCCGCCCGTAAAACTTGTAGAAAAAATCGCGCGGGCTGAGCGACTCCTTCGTCCGCAGCAGGATGTCGGTAATCAGGAAACCCGAAAGCACAAAAAAAAGCAGGACACCCGTCCAGCCAAACAAAAAATAATCGGTGTGAACCAGCAGCACAAATAAAAAAGCAATCGCGCGTAAGCCGTCAAGGCCAAGAATCAAGGCTGCCTCCAATGGGGAATGAAGATTTCCAGAGTATACCCGCAATTATTCCTGCCGGGCAGACTGTGCTAAAATGCTGGCATGGCCGCAGAATTCGACATCCTTGCCGGGCAAGCCCTGTCCGCTTACGATTTGCCGGGCGCTTCTTTCGACTTCATCCAGTATAGCGAAAACATCACCTACCGCGTTCAGGCCAAGCCGCGCAAAACCTACCTGCTGCGCCTGCACAACCCCCTGACCGCTGAAATGGGCCAGCACGGCGCAGACCCGGCCATGATAGAGTCTGAACTGGCCTGGCTGGATGGGCTGAAACGCGCCGGGCTTCCCGTCCCGGCCGGGGTGCGCAACCGCGCGGGGGAGCGCGTCACCCGCCTCAAGTGGGAGCGGACTCCCCTCAACGCCTCGCTGTTGACCTGGCTCGACGGCGAAGACTACACCCGGGCGCATGAGAGCGAAAAAACCGTCCGGCAGGCAGGCAGTCTTATCGGACGCCTGCACAGCCACGCCAGCCGCTGGCGGCTTCCGAAAGGCTTTACCCGGCCCGAGCGCGGCATGCCCACCTTCCAGCAAACGCTCGAAAGCCTGCGTCCGGCCATTGACGATGGCCGTATTGCGTATAGCGACTTTAGGCAATTTGAATCCGCGTTTGAAACCCTGGCTTTTCACCTGCAAGGCCTGCGCAAAACCCGTCAGACCTGGGGCCTGCTGCATGGCGACCTTCACAAAGGTAACTTTATTTATCACAAAGGCAAACTCGCGCTGATAGATTTCTCGCTCAGCGCTTTTGGCCCTTACCTGTTCGACCTGGCGATTGCGCTCTCAGACACGCGCGAAAACCTGCGCCCGCTCTTGCTTAAAACTTATCAAGAACATATGGCCTTGCCGAAGAACTGGCAGGTCTTGCTCGAAGGGTTGTACCTGGCCAGCATGATTGGCACCTTCTCGTTCTGGATTAATATTCCCGAAGCGCAGGAAAACCTGGTGCGGCGTGTCCCGCTGATTGCCCAGGAGTACGCAGCGAAATTTAATTATGAGGAACGTTTCTGGTTTGTGGGGGAATAACAGCCAACCGGAAGAACTCAACCCATCTCTAGCTTCCAGAGAACCGAATCGAATTGCACCGCCAGCGCGCCGGCGACCAGCATGGCCTCGGCGTCTTGCATCGAGTAGACCCCGCCTGCGCCGATGACCGGCAGCCCCAGCCGCGCCGCCGCGTGGACAATTTCGAGGCTGCGCGGCAACAATCCTGGCCCGTACAGCCGTCCGCTGGTGATTTTGCCGTCGCGGTAAAGCGAGCCGCGCGGGGCGGCAATGCTGATGGCGCTGGCCCCGGCCTGCACCAACGATGGGCCGAGGCTCAAGACTTGTTCGTGCGGCAGGTTCATGAGGATGGGCAACTCGCCCAACGACATGTCGAGCGCGTAACGCAGGATGTCGTCTGAAAGGCCAGGGGCGAAGCCCATTTCGACGGCCATCACGTTTTCGATTGTCTCGAGGCGGCGGGTCATGCGGGCGGTCTCTTCGGGCCGGTCAGCCATCAGGTGAACGATGACAGGCGTCGGGGAGTCGTGCCACTTGCGGGCATAACGCTTGAGTGCGGCATCCAGCCCGGGGTTGGGCAACCCGCTATGGGCCAGGAATCCACCCGCATATTCCAGCAGTTGAGGGTTTGCCGCCGGTTGGCGCGCCCTCAGGCTGAGGGGATTGGTGACGAAAGCGCCCAGTTGCAGGGCGTTTTCAAGCCTGGCGTAACGGGCCGGGTCGAAACCGAGGCTTCCGGCGGCGTTCAGGTAGGGGCGGGCCAGGTACAGGTCGCGTTTCATCACGAACTACGGGCGCACGGTGAAGACCTGGATGCCCTGCCGCCCACCGACAGCCAGGTAGCGGCCGTCGGGGCTGAAAGCCAGGGCGCCGACCGGGGTTTGCAGGGCCTGGAAGTAGTCGTAGGCCAGGGCGTCGAGTGAGACAACTGCCACGCTGCCGTCCTGCATGCCGATGGCGAGGGTGTTTTGCGGTGAAACGGACATGGCTTGCGGCTCGGCTTGCAGGTCGATGCGCATCAGGTCGACCACGTTGTCGGTACCGGGTGGGATATATTTGAGAATGGCCTGGTTGCGGTCACGGTCTTCGCGCAGGAAGTAGATGCCGCCATCCAGCGCCATTGCCAGGGGTTTGAACAGGCGGGTTTCGCGTTTCTGGAAGATGGCGCGCAGGCTGTCTTTTTCCACCAGGGTCATGAACATCAGTTCGGTGCGCTGGCGGGTCAGGAAGACTAGCGTACGGGCATTTTCAGCCGCCGAGCGGAACATACCTGGCACGGACTGGGCGGGCAGGGTCCTGTCGCGGCTATACAGGTCGGTGGTCGTGCCTTTTATGTCTACGAGCACAATATCTGCCGTGCGGTTGACCCAGTAAATCGGGTTGGGGTCGAGAGAGAAAAGAACATTTTCATTTGGGTCGACCAACAGTGTGTTATAGGTTTCGCGCCGCTCTTGCAGGGCCTGGGCGTCGGAAGCGTGAAGGGGCTCACCGTCCCGTCTCTGGCAGGTCGATTCGCCGGTGGGCAGACGCAGCCAGCAAGCGGCGCTTATGCCGTTGACCAGCAGAGTCTCGCTGCCGACAAAGCGTATCGAGCGATAGTCGCCCGGCTCGAGGCCGCTGGGCAACGGCTGGTCGTTGAAAAGAATTCCCCAGAAAGCGGCCTGGGCGTCTTGCGAGGTGGTTTCGGCATCTTCGAGGGTCTGTGGCTCAGGGTTGGATGTATCCCACTCGATGCGGGTGACAATGCCGCCCTGGGTGCGCTCTTCCCAACGCAGGCCGTAGGCGCGCAGGTTGGTTTCATCGTTGAAGGCCAGCTGCCATTCGCGGTCGGTGACGTAGGTCGGGCGGATGCTGAATTCGCGCTCGATGCGCAGGCGTTCGGTGCTGTAAATCCGCAGCCTTGAGGAAAGCCCCAGAGCCAGTTTCGTGTCGTCGGTCGAGATGGCAATCGGGCTGTTTTCACTCGGTAGCAGCAGGTTCTGGAAACCGGCACCCAAGTTATCCGTTTTCCAGACCAGTAATTCACGTCCGCGCCGGGCAGTGAGCAGGGTTCCGGCGGGCGAAAACTCCAGCGAGTTGACCGCGCTGCTCGACCTGAAAAGTTGTTCACCGGTGAATAAATCCACCACTACAAAGGGGCGGTCGCCCGGTCCGTAGGCCAGCAGGCTGCCATGGGGTGAAAGTGCAACGTGGGCCGGGTTGGCGGCATAGCGGAAATCCTGCTCGATGTCGAAGGTTTTGTACAGGCTGGGCGAATCGTTGACGATGTTGTACACCTGTACCTGCCAGCCCAGTTCGGCGCGCGCCAGCAGGGCAAGCATGGATGCGTCGGCGTTGACCGACAGGCAGCTCTGGCAGGGGATGTCGAACAGACGCAAGCCGGGCAAGTGGGCGACCTGTCCACCCTGGCGGTTGAAGACCTGGATTCCCTGCTCGGAAGCGATGAGGATGAATTGCTGGTCGGGGCTGACTACAAAAGCCTGGCGGCGGACTCTCGAAAGGCTGAAGGCCGGCTTCAAATCCTGTATGTTTCCAGCGCCGATGACCGGGAAGCCCATGTCGGGCAGGGGCGTCCCGACACCGACCGGGAAAGGGGACCGCCGGGTTGGCGCGGGCGTCAGGGTGGGCGTCGAGGTTCGGGTCGGCAGGGGCTCACGGGTGGCAGTGGCCGTGCCGGGTACGGACGTATCCGCTATCACTACCGGCCCCGGGGTGGGGAAGAGTTCGTCAAGCAAAGCGTCGCAGGCGCTGAGGGTCAAGACTAGCAGCAGCGGGAGAACCAGGCGCGGGAATAAATATTTCATAGCTTTGCCTTTCATTGCTCACTCTTCGTCCGTAGGGTGTTCGATTTCACCGGCCATAAAGCGTTCGGGGTCTTTCTCGAAAGCCTTCAGGCAAGCCCTGGTGCAGAAATATACCCTTTGCCCCTGAAACAGTGCGGATGGGTAGCGCGCAGGGTGGTCGAGCCTCCCGCCGCAGGCCGCGTATACCTCGTGTTGGGGTTGGGGTGTTTTTTCCATAAGGCTTATGGCTTGATGTAAACCGTGTAATCGAAAACCTGCTGTCCTGCGGGGTAGGTTTCGGTGCCGTCGTTGACAGGCGCGCTAAAGACAACCGTGGTGCTCAGGTGGTGTTCGCCGCCTTCGAAATCGGTCACCTGGGTTAGGTAGGCCCGGCAGGCCATGCCATTGCTTGGCGTGTAGTCCGTGCCAAAAAACTGCTCCAGGGGAATTTCTTTCCCGTTCAGGCTGAAAGTCAGTTTAATTTTGGTGAAGTTCTCAACCAGGGTGTCCTGGTCTTTGGCGCACCAGCCCCAGACCCAGAACAGCGGTTCTGACTTGCCAAGCACAATCGTGTAAGGAAAGGTGCTGTTCATGGCCGCCAACTCTTCGGCGCTGTAAACTTCACGGGCTTTTTCTTCCAGTTGGGTCACATTGCCGGATGCAAGCGCCGACTGCGACTGGGACGGGCTGAGCACCCTCGGGTCTTTGGCCGGGGTGATACCGGCCCCGGAAGGCTCAAGAACGGCGCGGATGCCGTATTGCAGCACCACGTCTTCTTCGGTGGTGACGGTTTCGAGGGTAATTGGCACGCGCAGGTCTGGCAGGACACCCACGCCCTCCAGGAAAATCGAACCGTCGGGCAGGGTCATGCGCCCGGTTGGGATTTGCAAGGCGAAGCCTTCGGGCAGCTTGAATTGTCCGCGCGCCACTTCGGCTTCGACCCCGGCGGTCGGGTACATGCCGACCGTAATCATGCCCGGAACCTGGCTGAAAGCGTACGACTCGAGTTCGCAAGCGCTGGCGCAGGCCTGGCCTACCAGCAGCACCATTTTGTCGAACTCGTACTGGTTCTGGTTGGCAGTTACCTTGTCGGGCAGGCCGCGCGGTTCGAACTTGCCGGTTGATTCGCTGTAGTATTCCAGTTGCCCCATCGGGATTTCGATGTCGGTCAGGAGTCCCGCCAGGCCCAGGTTGGCCCCGCCGCCATTGAAACGCATGTCGATGATGATGCCCGCAACGCCCCGTTCTTCAAAGGTTTTCAGGGCACGCTCGAAAAGTTTGATAATCAGGCCCAGATCGTCGTAGTTGCTGTTGATTTCGACATAGCCGATTTCGACATTGCTCTCGGTCAGGATTTTGAATTCGACTGGCAGCATGTTGTCGAATTCAACGTTGTAATACACCGAGGAGCGGAAGAAAGAATCGCGCTCGACGCTGGCTGTCAGGGTGACGGTTTTGGCTGCTTCGCCAGGGTTTTGGAAGGTCACTTCTGTCTGCGTTCCGATGGCAGTGCGCAGGAAGTAGCGCTGCTGCTGGTAACGGTGGGCAAAGTCGCTCGAAGAAATCACAAAGGGCTGCGACGCGCCAATCGCCTCGCCAACCGGCAGGCCGCCGAATTGGGTCACCAGTGCGCCGACTTTCATCCCGGCCTGCTCGGCGGGGCCGCCAGGGGTGACGAACATAGCGACGGTCGTATCGTCATCCAGTTCGCGGACGGCAAACCCGTATCCGCCAGCCGTTCGTTCGGTGAAATCCTGGTTGAAATAGTCACCTGCAGAAAGGCCGACGTGCCCGTCCTTGAAGGCCCAGGTGAAATCGCGCAGGGCTTCGTAGAAGGCTTTGGGGTTGCGGTTTTTTTCGGCCTGTTCGACGCGCGGTTTCAGGTCTTCATAAAGCGTGTCCCAATCGGGTTCCTTGCCTTCGATGCCGTTGAAGGCATAGTTGATTTTTGAATATTCAAACATCTGCTCGAAGGCTTCGGTGTAAGACAGGTCGGCAAAATCCTTGATGCCGATGTCGGTCGGCTCGAATAGGGCCAGTTCCGGCTCGGTTTCCTTGTAAAACTCAAATGGGTTGCTGTCCAAATCCACAATCGTATAACCCGCCGGGATAGGCCCAACCGGGTCGTCATCGGTGAACAGCAGACCGTCATCCCCGAAGCCGGTCGGGAAGTTTTGTCCCCCGTCCGGCGACCAGACGATTAGTTTGCCGCCCAGCACCTCGTGCTGGTTGTTGGTGTCGGTCCTAATGGAAGCCAGGTATGAAGGCCAGCCGCTCGAACGGTCATCGCCTTCCGAGTAGGGACCGCCGGTCATGTTCGGCCAGTAGGCCACCACAAAGACCTGCACGCCGGTGTCTTCATTGGTGTCGTTGTCAACATCCGCCAGCATGCCGGTCGGTCGGGCGGGCAGTTGCAGCACGTACTCGCCGGTCATGGCGTCCATGTCGATGTCCAGGTATCCCAGGGTTTGCGATGAAACCGGGATTTCCCACTCCTTGTCGCGGATGATGAAAGCGTACATATCAATCAGCGCAACGGCGTGCTGGTCGTAATAATCGGTAATAATGCTGTTGCTGTACGTAAAAGAGCCGCTTACCAGAAAAGGTTCATCGGCGCCAGGGCAGGCCAAGGATTCGGCTTGTTCAGGACAGGCCAGGGTCAGCTCAGGCGCAGCGGCCTCGGGGGCTGTTTCAACAGATGGGATTTCAAATCCGCAGGCCAGGGTCAGCAAGGCAAGCACAAATAAAATCGAGATAAGGCGCAGTTTCATAATCTCTCTTTGGATAATAACTTGTATTTCGCCCATTATATCTGAAACAAACCGCATCCCGCTGTTATGGGTATAATGCGCCCATGAGCAACTGGCAGGTTGATTACCAGAAGGAACTCGACATGGCCATCGCCGCGCGCCAGCGTCGAAACGAGGGCCAGGCGCGGGTGTGCGCGCGCCGCGCCGCCGGGGTCGCCATTCGCGAGTATTATCGCCGCCGGGGGCAATCCATCAGCAATCCCAGCGCTTATGACCTTCTCCAAATGTTGATGGGGGATTTGTCGCAGCCTGAGGCGGTTCGCCAGTCGGCGGCCTACCTGACTTTGCGCGTCAACGAGGAATTCAAACTACCCGCCGGCCTTGACCTCGTTAAAGAGGCCGAATTCATCGCCCGATCGCTGCTAACTGAATAACCTTCTTGAAAGTGGGCCGCCCGAAAATTGCCTATTGTTGGTGGGTCTTTTTTTTGGTAGTATGAAATTGCCATATTGTTTATCAAAATAGGTTTGTTAGGGAGGCTGTCCTAATATGAAGCGTTTCTTTTTCCTTCTTTGTATTGCGTTGGCGATTTTTTCATCCTTGCCTGTTCTTAACGCGCAGGCCCAGTCGTCAATCGAATTCCCGAAGTCCAATTTTTATGCGCGCACCACACCCGGTGTCTTGTTTTGTGATGAGCGTGGCGGTCTGACCATTGAAGTGACCATCGTTGGCAGGCCAGATGTCAAACGCGTGTTTATTTCCGACCCGGGCGGCGGCATTTCTGTGCGGGACGACAACGCCCCGGACGTGACCTATGGTGAGATGTTTGACGATGGCGAAAATGGTGACCGCAAAGCCGGTGACCGGGTTTTTACCCGCTCAGGTATGACCGCCAGTTGCAGTGTTAACAATTGGGGCTATGGAACTATTAACTATTACGCCCGTTTTGAGCTTGAAGATGGTCGTTTCGCCAATTCATGGTTTCCAATCAACGTGGGCGTGGTTGCAAACAAATATCGCGGTGTGTTTGAAGTCAAAGATTTAGGCGACGGCCTGAGCGCAACCGCTTATGCCTTTTTCATTGAAGACCCAAAAAGTGAAGTGTTGGATGGTTATCCGCTTTCCGAGTTGACCTGTGGCGTTTCAAATTTCAATGCGTATCGAAAACTATACAGCGTCTTGCCGGATGATTTTGATATTGCCATGGTTACACCCGGCTTGCAGTTATGGCGCCGCCTTGATTTTAATGAAAACGTTCCCTATCTTGTGCGCGTCTCCAACGATGTGAAAAATATTGGCCTGCCCATTTTTAATAATGCCCAAACCTTTGGCTCAGCAGGACGGCTGCGCGGGGCGATTTACAATTCGTTTGGCGGCCTGGATGTGATTGACCACGAATTGGGGCACATCTGGGGCATGGATATTGGGAAAAGCCTTGGGCTTGTCAATAACAGTAATATATATCACGGCATTTCTGTGATGGGCCATTGGTATGAAAATACCGATATTGGCGGTCAGATGGGATTATTCTATGAGGATAAGACCTTCGGCATGGGCGGCTTTCAGTATAACGGTAACGAAACCTGGTCTTATATTGATAACGTAACCATGAACACCAACCAGCCATATTCCCCGCTGGAATTGTACGTTATGGGGTTAATTCCGCCCGAAGAAGTGCCGCCTGTGCATGTTTTGACCGCCCCAAATATTTATGACAAAAAGACGGTACGCGCGCAATCCTATAAAGCTATTACCATCGAAGACATTATGCGTGCCGAGGGTGGGCCGCGCCAACCTTCTCATGAAGATTCTCCCAAAGAATTTACGCTTGCCTATATTGTGGCACAGGATATTCCATTCAATGAAGCGGGTTATGCCTATGCCTCGCTCATGTCTTATCATTTGACAACCAAAAACCCACCAGAGAAAAACCGAAACAGTTCATTGCGCTTCTTTATGCCTTTTTATTGGGCAACCGGAGGGCGCGCCACCCTGGACACCCGCCTGCCCGTAGGCCTGCCCGACCCGGTCGGTTTGCCCGGTCAGGATGTACCTGCGACCCCCACGTCCATTCCCGCTGCGACGGATATGCCCAGCCTGTCGCCTACCCTTGAACCAAAAGCATCCGCAACGCCTATCGAGGCCGAAGCTGATGCGGTGGCAGATCCCCCAAATTCTGTGCCAGGCGGATGCAGCCTGCTGCCGGTCGGGCTGATTCTACTCCCCGGCGCATGGGCGATTTCCAGACGCAGGAAAAAGTAGATGTTGTTAATCACAAAACTGGCTGCCCGCAAGGACAGCCAGTTTTTTTCTTTTTGTTTATACCGCTTGCTTCGAACGGCCAAGCAGGTAGTACAAAACCCGCGCCAGGGTCAGTATGAGCAGGCTGGCTGAAAGCACCCCGCCCAGGGCCAGCAACACGCCGCGCTTCTTGGGCGAGAACCTCTCTATCAGCACTCGCGGCCTGGGGCTTTGAATGCGCTCGCGCACGGTGTTGACAAAAGCGCGCGAAGGCGTCACCCGCTCGAAGGCCCGGTTTAATTTGGATTCGATTTGTGAAACAGGTTCTTGGTTCATACAAATTACTCGAGAGGATAGAATATCAGCCCAACGGTGCCAGGCCCCAGGTTGGCGGCAATTGAAATCGACAGGTCAACAAGGTGAGACTCTTGAGCGTTCAGGTTTTCACGCGCCTTTTCGAGCAGGGCCTGGCCCGATTGCGGGTCGCGGGCATGCACAACTGCCAGGTTAATCGCCTTGTCGCCGACCTTCTCTTTCGCCATCGCAATCAGCCGCTCGATGGACGCGCTGCGCGTGCGGACTTTTTCAGTGATGGTGATGACGCCGTCACCCAGCACCGCAATCGGCTTGACGTTCAGCAGCGAAGCCAGGGCAGCCTGCATTGTGCCCACCCGTCCGCTCATGCGGGCATACTCGAGAGTGTTCAGGGTCAGGAAGACGTCAATCTTCGGGCGCAGGGCTTCGAGTCGCTTGACGATTTCATCGACGCCCAGGCCCGCGCGCTCGGCCAGGCGGGCTTCGCGGCACAGCATCCCAATCCCGACCGAACCGCACAGCGAATCGAAGGGGACGACGTTGAAGGTGCGTTCCAATTCACGGCTGGCGGCAACGGCTGATTCGTAGGTGCCGGAAAGTTTACTGGTAATGTGAATCGACAGGATGGTATCGCCTTCCTGCGCAATCTTTTTGTAAAACTCGCCAAACTGATGCGGGGTCGGCTGAGAGGTTTTGGGGATTTTATGGGTCTCATCTACCAGTTTATAAAATCCTTCGGTGTCCAGGTCGACATTTTGCAGATACGTTTTCTCGCCGAAGTGAATGTTTACGGGAATAACATGAATATTGAATTCCTCAACCCATTCTTTGGGCATGTCGGCGGCACTATCGGTAACAATACGAAGCATATCAGTCTCCTTCTTCAAATTGGTTAGACGACCCTACCTGGTCACGTAAAGACATTAAGGTGCGGTGGTAAAGGCTTTTGACTGCGCCTTCACTGCGTCCCATAATTTCGCCAATTTCGGCGTTGGAAAGGTGTTCGACAAACTTCAAAATTAACAAGGTCTGGCGCTCTGACGGCAGCCCACGAATCAGGTTGAGCAGGGCTTCTTTTTCCTGGTTTTGCACGAGCGAGACTTCGGGAGGCGCGTCTTTGGCAACGATGGGGGTTTCCGTGATGGGAATTTCCTGCCGTCGTGAGCGGTCGCGGTGCCAGTTTGCCACCAGGTTGTGGGCAATGCGGTACAACCAGGCCGAAAACGGCACACCCCGGTCGGTGTAGTTGACGATGTGATTCATCGCCCGCTGGAAAACTCGCGCTGTCAGGTCTTCGGCGTCATCCACGTTACCGGTGCGATAGTAAATATAGTTAAAAATCCGGTCAATGTATCGTTCGTAGAGCACCCCGAAGGCGTCCCGGTCACCCTGTGAAGCCAGCGCCAGGGTCGCTTCCTCGCTGATTTTTTCTTCGGCCACGCAGTTCTTCTTCCTACTGGCAGAAGTATGACATTAATAACCCTGCCAAGTTTAAAAGGTTTCTGGAGTAATTCGAGTATATCATGCTGAATTATGTTTTTTTGCGGTTAAGATGCTCATCCAGTATAATCAGACTGCAATTGCCCGAAATCATCGTGCTCGACCAAACCACTCGTACGGAGAGAACATGCCCAACGGCAAACAACCTCATCTTCCCCTCGACCCTGCACAGATTATCAACGATTACCGCCTGGCCTACCGCAGCCGCCAGGCCTCCATCATCGGACGCCGCGAAGTCTTGAGCGGCAAGGCCAAATTTGGCATCTTCGGCGACGGCAAGGAAGTCGCCCAGCTTGCCATCGCCCACGCCTTCCAAAAAGGCGACTGGCGTTCCGGCTACTACCGCGACCAAACCTGGATGTTCGCCCTCGGGGTGATCGACATCCAGGCTTTTTTTGCCCAACTTTACGCCCACGCCGACGTCAAACACGAACCCGCCACCGCCGGGCGCGCCATGAACGCCCACTTCGCCTCGCGCTACATTAACCCCGATGGTTCCTGGGTCAATCAGACCGAAGCTTACAACATCGCCGCCGATGTCTCGCCGACCGCCTCGCAAATGCCGCGCCTGGTCGGGCTGGCATTTGCCTCGACCCTCTACCGCCAAGTGCCTGAACTCAAACCCTTTGACAAATTCTCGAGGAACGGAAATGAAGTCGCCTGGGGCACCATCGGCAACGCCTCCACTGCCGAAGGCATGTTCTGGGAAAGCGTCAACGCCATCGGCGTGCTGCGAGCCCCGGCCGTCATCACCATCTACGACGACGGATTCGGCATCTCGGTCCCCAACCAGTTCCAGATGGTCAAAGAAAACATTGGCGCCATCCTGCAAGGCTTCCAGCGCGACCCCAACCCGCCGCGCAACACCGACATCGGCTACGACCTGTACACCGTGCGCGCCTGGGACTACCCCGCCCTGCTCGAAACCTACGCTGCCGCCAGCGAAACCGCCCGCGAATACCACGTTCCGGCCATCGTGCACGTCACCGAAGTCACCCAACCGCTCGGGCACAGTACCAGCGGCAGCCACGAGCGCTATAAATCCGCCCAGCGTTTGCAATGGGAAGCCGACCACGACTGCCTGCTCAAACTGCGCCAATGGCTCATCGAAAACGGCGTCGCCAGCAAGGACGAGTTAAACGCCTACGAAACGGAAGACAGGCAGCGGGTTGAAGAGTCCCGCAAGTCCGCCTGGGATGCCTACAATGCCCCTTTGCGCAAAATCCGCCGCGAAGCCGTCGAACTTTTCGGTCAAATCCCTTCCGCCAGCAGGATAAAGGAAGATTTATCCAACCTGCCGGTTTTCACCAAACGAGACGTTTTTGCCGCCGCCCATGAAATTCTCCGCGCGGAACGCCACACCCCGACGCCTGCCCTGCAAAAACTATCGGACTGGTACGATGCCGAAAACGCCGCCGCCGCTGAAACATTTTCCAGCCACCTGCACAGCCCCTGGGCCGACGCCGCCATCCGCGTCCCGCAAGTCAAACCCGTTTACTCGGCATCTTCCCCCACCCAGACCGGATTCGAAGTCGTCAACGCCTTCTTCGACGCCGCCTTCGCCCGAGACCCGCGCACGATTGCCTTTGGCGAAGACGTTGGCAAGCTCGGCGATGTCAACCAGGGCTTCCGCGGCCTGCAAGAAAAGTACGGATTTTTGCGCGTCATGGACACCGGCATCCGTGAAGTGACCATTCTCGGTCAGGCGATTGGCCTGGCCATGCGCGGACTGCGCCCGATTTGCGAAATTCAATATCTCGATTACCTGCTTTACGCCCTGCAGCTGATGTCGGACGACCTTGCCAACCTGCTCTGGCGCACGGCGGGCGGGCAGAAAGCCCCGGTCATCATTCGCACCCGCGGCCACAGGCTTGAGGGCATCTGGCACAGCGGCTCGCCGATGGCCGGCATCATCAATCTGGTGCGCGGAATCCAT
>Ga0208244_100815_pt1 | contig 23468 bp, 19 predicted proteins | sample SubbioCR12Aug_5A_FD_184828 | JGI IMG/M metagenome (GOLD analysis project Ga0208244, IMG submission 184828) | Serpentinite rock and fluid subsurface biosphere microbial communities from McLaughlin Reserve, California, USA - CR12Aug_5A (SPAdes) | ecosystem: Environmental > Terrestrial > Deep... | reverse complement strand
CCGTATTGTTGCCCTGGCACATCCGCTGCTGCTCGATGGCTACTTGCCCGAAGACCTTCGCTACCTGAGTGGCTACGACCTGATCGAAGTGCTCAACAATATGCGCATCAGCACAGCACACTGGGACACTGCTCTGAGCAACGGTCATCCGGCCTTTATCCTGGCCAACGACGACGCGCACGATGTGAGCAACAGCAACGAAGTTGGCCGTAGATTTACCATGATCAACGCAGCCGGAACCGATCGCGAACTCATCCTTTCAGCCTTGAAAAAAGGAAACGCTTACGGCTTCGACTTCTTCAGGGTTGATGACGAACCCTGGCCGGATAAAATCGTCCGCTCGCGCGACATCCCATACATGACAGCTGCCAGCCTCGACAGCAACCGTTTTACCGTAAGTTTCAGCAAACCATTCAGCATACTGAATTTCATCGGGCAAAATGGACGTGTGCTGGCGAAAGCAAACGATTACCACACAGCCTCCTATTCCATTGCCCCCACAGACACATATGTGCGCACCGAAGTGATATTTTACGACAGTTCGGCCATCTACCTCAATCCCGTCATAAGAACGCAAGACGGTGAACCTGCAAGCGGCCGCCTTGCTGAAATTGACCAAAGGGCCACACTGTTGTTCAGGGCAGCCGTTGCCGGAATCGGTTTTTTGCTTATCATTACCGTGATCTTCATCATGAGATTACGAAAAAAGAAAATCAGACAATGAAAACCGATTTCCGCAAAGAACTGGGCTGGCTTATCATAATTTCGCTGCTCATCAGGACATGGCTGGCATGGCAGCTTGAACTGGGCAACGACGAGGTGTATTATTGGACCTATGCCCTTTATCCCGACTGGAGCCACTACGACCATCCGCCCATGCTCGGTTGGGTGATGCAGCTGTTCAGCCTCAATCTTTTGTTCGACAGTGAATTGGCATTAAGGCTTTCGTCACTTGTATTCTTTTCGCTGAACACCTGGTTGATATTCACAGCCGGGAAAATCATCCGTGACGCACGTACCGGATGGTATGCTGCCCTGCTTTACAACGCCTCGGTCTATGCCTCGATAATCACAGGCGTGCTCATCCTGCCCGATACCCCGCAGAACCTGTTCTGGATGCTGTCTCTTGTGCTGCTCCTTAGAATATTTGTTTCAGAAAAAGCTGACACACGGCTCATGCTGCTTTTTGGGCTGGTGGCCGGCCTGGGCATGATTTCCAAATACACCAGTGTTTTTCTGTGGACGGGTGTGCTGCTCTACATCCTCATTTTTGACCGGAAACGGTTTGCCCGGCCTTCACTTTACCTGGCCATGCTGATTTCGGCACTTTGCGGGCTGCCGGTACTTATCTGGAACATGCAGAATGACTTTATCAGTTTCGCCTATCAGGGAAGCCGTGTCAACATATTCGAGGCCGGCCTCAGGCCCGACCTGTTTTTTACCGAACTCTCCGGACAAATCTTCTACAACAATCCTGTCAACTGGGTATTGACCATAATGGCTCTGCTGGCTGTTATCAAAGGAAAATTGCAGCTGCCCAAAGCCCACAGCCGCTTGTTGATGCTTGTGGCCCTACCGCCGATACTATTGTTCCTGTTGTTTTCACTGTTCAGGCCTACTTTGCCCCACTGGACGGGACCTGCCTACAACAGTCTGTTGCTGCTTACGGCAGCCTTTTTGGCCGGACGACATCACAAACCCGTGTTGGTTCCGGCTGTGCTGAAGGTTTCCCTGGGAATTGTTGCGGCCATTATCCTGCTGGGTAACATGCAGATTAATTACAGCATCATTCCTGTTCCCGACAAAAACCCCTTCCACCGGCTTGGAAGGCACGACCTTACGCTGGATATGTACGGGTGGAAAAAAACAGCGGAAGCCTTTGCTCCCGTCAGAGAGCGAATCATCCGAGAAGGCATGATGCAGCCGACAGATGCTTTGGTGGCCGAAAACTGGTTTCCTTTGGCCAACCTCGATTATTATGTTGCCCGTCCGCTTGGCATGAAAGCCCTCGGGCTGGGCCGCCCCGACCGCCTGCACAAATACATCTGGATCAACGAAGAAAGAGGTGGGCTGCATGCAGGAGATGACTACTGGTACCTCACCGACAGCCGGAATTACAAACACCCTGAGGATATTTATACTGGAAAGTTTCGTGAGGTTGTTGTCGCCGACACCCTCACCATCAGCAGAGGCGGAAGGCCTGCAAAACACGTGTTCTTGTTTTTGTTAATGGATTATATGCCAGAACAGGAGCAATAGATCCCTTTGCATGGACCGTTTAAACTGATCTTTCGTCGAAAAACAATGATATCCGCTGACTGATGAATAATCCTGAATCGAACTCAATTAAAGAAAGTGTCGTGTTTGCCATGGACGGTACCGACAGCGAATTGTATCCTTTTCTGCCCTATATCTTGCAGGATATTTGGGAGTTCGGGGCTTCACCGGAGGAGGTTATCACCCTGTTGAAAAAGCAGTTCGACAGCCACACAGACTTACGCCTGCTCGATCTGGGCTGTGGTAAAGGGCCAGTTTCGGTGAAAGCAGCCCGGTCCCTCGGATGCCGCTGTCATGGAGTTGATGCTGTGCCTGAATTTATCGCCGAAGCCAAACATAAAGCAAAGGAGTTTGGGGTGGATCATTTGTGCACTTTTGAAACCGGCGACATCAGGGAAGCCGTCAGCAATTGCAGAGGATACGATGTGGTTGTGCTGGGAGCCATCGGTCCGGTTTTTGGCAATATGACCGAAACCCTCAGTACAGTTTCGCAGTGCCTCAGCGAGAAAGGTGTGGTTGTGGTGGACGACGGATTTACTTACAATGACCAAGTGTTGGAGAAAGACCAGCGATTGGTAACCTATGATGAACTGCTTCTTCAGATTGCTGCCGCCGGCATGAAAATCATCGAAATGCGCATCATGTCGCCACATATGATTCGCGAATCAAACCGGTTTATATTCCGGAACCTTCAGCAGCGTTGTCTGCAACTCGCCGAAATGCACCCCGCCAAAAAGCAGCTTTTCCTCGACTATATTGCTGTACAGGAAGAAGAAAACGAAGTGCTCGAACAAAAGATCGTCGGCGCAACCATGCTTATTGGCCGTACCTGAGCGATGTGCTACATGCCCGTTTTGGTTTTGCTGCCTGTCGAAAAGTTTATGTTCCCTTAACATATCAATTTACCGGATCCACTACATTTGCCTGCTGCATCATAAAGTTTCATGCGCAACCAAACCAATATGAAGAAATCAATACTATCCGTTTTGCTGGCCGGAGTATGGATCAGCCTTTCGGAATTTGTGCGCAACGAATTCCTGCTCAAATCATACTGGATTGATCACTTTGAAATGATGGGTCAGGTGTTTCCGTCCGAGCCTGTCAACGGAGCAATCTGGGGCCTGTGGTCTTTTCTGTTTGCCTGGTTTATATTTCTCATTCAGCGCAGATCGGGCTTTACCGAAACTATTCTGATCAGCTGGCTGGCCGGATTTGTGTTCATGTGGCTGGTGATCGGAAACCTTGGCGTTCTGCCTTATGGCATTCTGCCCTTTGCCATTCCGCTCAGCCTGATCGAAGTTGTTGTCGCTGCCTACATCATCCGCAGACTGTCAGACAGAAAAGCCTGAAGGGAGGATCAAGCCCCTTTCTGATGGTTTTCGTGTATTTTTGCGGCCGATACACCACCAATGCATGAACCGTAACTTTCAACCCACCCGATACAGACTTCAGTCGGTGGCCTCAGGCAATATGTTTGACGACACCGGCTGGTTGCTCGAAGCACCCGGAGAAGAGAAACCTACACTTATCAGAGCAGTTTACGACAACAAACAAATAAACATGTTCGACGATCATTTTGGTTTGTACCGCTTTGCTTCGTGGCTGCCCGTAAACCGCATCCTGACAGGCTCTTCAGCCCCTGTAACCTATAAGAGCGCAGGTCTCGCCGCACATCTGGGACTAAAAAACCTGTTTATCACCTTCAGTGGCTGGTGGCCCGAAATTGGTGCTGTGATGCCCACATGCTCGTTTAAGGAAACCGAAGCTTACGCTGTCTGCGGCCGAATGACACCGGAGATGTCGCAAAAAATATTGGTAGTAGCCTCTGCCGGCAACACAGCGCGTGCCTTTGCCAAAGTTTGCTCCGATAACCTTATTCCCCTTTTGCTATGTGTTCCCGAAGACAACCTCGATGCCCTGTGGTTCGACAAGCCTTTGAACGACTGTGTGAAGCTGGTGTGCACGGCTTCGGGCAGCGACTATTTCGACGCCATCCACCTGTCGAACCTCATTTGTGGTTTTGAGGGATTTTACGCCGAAGGCGGCGCAAAAAATGTGGCCCGGCGCGATGGAATGGCCACCACCATGCTATCGGCTACAACCTTCATCGGACGTATTCCCGACTACTATTTTCAGGCAGTGGGCAGCGGTACGGGGGCCATTGCCGCCTGGGAAGCCAACCTGCGTTTTCTCGGCGACGGAAGGTATGGCAGCCACAAGATGAAACTTATGGTGTCGCAGAACGAGCCTTTTGTCCCGATACATGATGCCTGGAAGGCCGGCTCAAGGGCCATGCTGCCCTGCGACGACGATCAGGCCCGGCGCGATGTGGAACAGATCAATGCCAAGGTGCTCAGCAACCGCAAACCACCTTATCCCATCACCGGCGGGCTCTTTGATGCCCTCAGCGACACCAGTGGCGAGGTGCTCACCGTAAGCAACGAAGCTGCTGATGCAGCTGCTGAACTGTTTGAACGAACCGAAGGAAACGACCTGCATCCGGCTGCTTCTGTGGCCACCGCTTCTTTGGTGCAGGCAGTCGCCGACAAAAAGATTGAGCCCGAAGCTGTGTTGATGCTCAACATCACCGGTGGCGGCGAAGCACGATACAAAGCAACGCACAAACTACATTATCTGAAACCAAAGATCGTTTTCGATATTGATGCAGCCTCTGAATTTATACACAGTGCAGTTTCCCGGATGAAGTTTTGATGGAAAAATAAACTTTGTTTAATTCATTAGCAATTCAACCATCCGTCGCTAGTAGTCTGCTAATCAAAGAGCTCGCTTAGCCAGTGCTTTTTACGATAGTGATGATACTCTTTTTGATCCTTGTACCTGAAGTCACGACTCTGCTGCTGATTCTGTAGTGAAACAGCCCCTACATCGTTAGATACAACTTTGTCAATAATTTTATCCAATTCGCCCCTGTCAAGCCAGATTCCGCGACAGCTTGGACAATAATCGATTTCAACACCCTGGCGCTCTGACATTACCAGGTCAACATTGGAACAGATCGGACATTTCATATGATTTTAATTTCTAAGAACAACAAAGAATTAAGCCGGAAGTTCAAAAAAAGAGTTATAAAACTCTAGGGGAATAATGCGCTATACCTGCTGGAATTGAATATTACCTCATCGAATGCATCCCGATGGTATTGCCTTCGGTGTCCATCACGATGGAGCAAAATCCGTATTCACCGATCTGAAATTTGTCCTGTAGCACCTGACCTCCGGCTGCTTCCACCCTGGATGTTTCTGCAGCACAGTCATCGCAAGTGAAATACACCACCGTGCCTCCGGTGCCGGGCTGCATCGCGCTGGTTTTGCAGAGTGCGCCGCTGATGTTGGCTTCGCCTTCGGCCCACGGGAAACTCAGCATCTCGAGGTCGCCGCCTTCGCCCGGAGTTTGCATGGGAATCATTTCGATCTGCAGCACGGTTTCATAAAACTGACGGGCACGGTCCATGTCGGCCACATATATTTCTACCCAGGTAAACGGGTTTTTGGGTTGTGTTGTCATTATGGTGTTTTTGGGTTATTAAGAATCGGGTGCAAGATACACTTAAAAATCATGAGCGGATTTAATATTGAACATCTGCATACTGAGTTTTAATTGTGATGCACCCAAAACCTGCTGAAGTCTGATTTTTTTTGTTCTTAGTGAACCTTTTGGTAAGGGTTTTGTTTAGAAAAAATTACGTATAACTTAAACCTAATATTCCATGACTAACAATCTACCAAAATTTTTCAAAACCCTCGCGATTGTGCTGTTTCTATCAGCAGCATCCACCAACGGACAGGCTCAGTCCATCACACTTCTGGCTCCAAACGGAGGCGAAGAATGGCTTGTTGACAGTTACGAAGAAATCAGCTGGACAGGCCAGGGTCTGGGAAGCGTCATGGAACTTGATTTCTCACCTGATGGCGGATTGAGTTGGTGGTCTTTTGGCGTGGTTCCTTCATCACCTACCGGAGGCAGTGTTAATATTTATGTTCCTCCATACCTCAGCACAAACGCCTATCTGAAAATCACTGATGCAGGTAATTCTGCAGTCAGTGACATCAGCGACGGGTCTTTTACAGTTTCCTTTCCGCCACTCAGCATTTATGAACCCGCGTCTTACTCGGCAGTTTTTGCCAATACATTAACTTTGGTGTACTGGACAATCTACCAGCAAGGCATTACACTGCTCAATGCGGAAATCTCAACCGACAACGGATTGACTTTTACCCCTCTGGCGCAAAACATCAATGCGCTGATGGGTTCAACTTATCTGATATTAAGTGAAACACCTGCTGATTCCTGCATCCTGAAACTTTACAACGCTGCCAACCCGGCTGACTTTGCCTTAAGTCAGGTTTTTCAGGTGGTTCAGGCACCGGTTTACACCATTACTGCCCCGGTCGAAGACCAAATTGTCAACACCAACAGTTTGCTCACCATCAGCTGGAACGTGCAAAATCCTTATGCGCCCGAAAACTACATTGAGTTCTCTTCAGATAACGGCCAGACATGGGATATTATCGCCTATGGAATCACTCAGGGTACCTCAGGCAGTGTTCAATGGTACACGCCAATCCTGAATTCCGATTCGTGCCTTATCCGCATCAACGACAATGTTTCTTTATCATCCAGTGCTGTCAGCGAACTGTTTACCATCATGTCATTCCCCCTCACGCCTGTGTGCATGGTAACAGTGGACAGTCTTACAAACCATAATGTTATCATTTGGGAAAAGCCCGATTCAGAGCTTATTGCCGACTTTCTGGTTTACAAGGAAACAGATGAGTTTGATGTGTATGAAGTGATCGACACAGTTAGCTATGCAGATGCATCTGTTGCAACCGACTTTGAGTCCAACCCTGCCATCAGGCCCTATCGCTATAAAATCGGCTTCATAGACAGCGAGAACAGGGTGTTTCCGCTCAGCGATTTTCATCAGACCATACACCTGACGATAAATCAGGGAATAAACGGCAACTGGAATCTGATATGGACACCATACCTCGGGTTTGACTACAATTCTTACAAAATCATGCGCAAATCGGGCAACAACCCCTGGGAGCAGATTGCCAGCATTTCGGCAAGTTTCACTTCCTTCACCGATTTCAATGCCCCTTCGGGTGATATTGCCTATATGGTAAAAATCGTAAATCTCAATGGTTGCGACACAGGCTCCCGGGATGCAGTTATCACCGACGTGTATTCCAATCAGGCAAAAGCCAATGCAGTATCGGTGAACACAATAAATGAATCAGCATTTAGCATCTACCCTGTGCCGGCAAACGACCGCATCAATATTCAATTCGACGCGGAGTTTCAGCAAAACTTCAGGTTAACCATCACTGATTTCACAGGAAGGATAGTACATGCAGCTGAATATTCAGGCGCAAACACAGGAAATCCGATCTCTGTAAACACCTCAAAGTTTGTCGGAGGAGTGTATTTCCTGAATCTGGAAACCTCAGAACAAAAACTGACCAGGAAGTTTGTGATCAGGAAGTAGAAAACATCAGTACCTGCTTTACAGAAACAGGCATTTGCCAACTTTTAATGCTTTCGGATGCTTGCTTTGGACCAGGCAGGCGTGCTTAAACTGAATGACGTATTTCAGGCAGAAGCTTACTCCAGAAAAAACACAATCGTGCTCACTACCCTGGCTTTCTGGATGTAGGGTTCTTTGGGAATATCACCCGATTCTTCGCCGTAGTAATATCTTCCGGCTATAGTAATTTGTCCCTGCGAAGCGGTTTTGATCTTCCCCAGTTTTGCCTGCGAATCGTTGGCAAACTGCTCGCCGGCTATGCGTGCGTTTTTGGTGCTCTCGGCAATGAGTTGCGGTTTGATGTCGTTCAGTTCGGGGAAGATGTAGTTGGTGTATATGTTGCAGGTTAAGTCCCTGCTGACCAGGTCAAGTTTGATCTGTGCGGTTTTGTTTTCGGTGTTCTGCACATCTTTCGACTGAACGGTAAGGCTTTGAAACACCGTGTATCTGTCAATTTTCACCTGCACTGTCTTTCCGTCCATCCATTGGTTTTCGTAGTAGCGTTGCCTGTCGGTGACATCAAGGTTGTTGATGGTTATTTCGTCACGGGTAAATCCGTTGCCGGTCAGGTAGTCAAGGATGGCGTTTTTCTTTGTTTCTGTTTGTTTCATCAGCGACTGCAGGTCATCGCCGGAGAAGGAGTAGTCGAGGGTGATGGTGGCAGCGTTGGCCGTCATATTCATTTCGGCCAGACCTTTTACGGTAACCACACGGTCTTTGTCGCTGAAGGTTTTCATGCCTTTGAACACAAAGAATCCCAGTAAGATAAGCCCCAGCAGCAGGGCAAAAGAATGAAGGATTGATTTGAATCCGTTTTTGTCGTCCATGGTTGTCAGGTTTTAATATTTCAGGGGTTAAAAGTATCCAAATTTCCGGTTGTGCAGTCTGCATCAAAGATATTTGGCTGAAGTAATAAATGCATGTGTTCTGTCGGCTTTGTGTTGTTCGCCAAAATGATTAGTGGTGCGTGGTTTTTTCTGCCACAAAGACTCTAAGGCACTAAGCAACAACAAGAATATGTTATTGAACAACACCACTTTGTGCCGCTTTGTGTCCTGGTGCCTTAGTGGCATTACAAAGACGCAGCTATCCCTGTCGCCTCAACAACAAAACTATTTAAAGATAACCTGCCCGATGGGGGAGCTATTGAAAAGCACCCCCCCAGAAACACCAACGGCCGAAGACGTATTGTCCCCGGCCGCCAGTTTGCTTATGTAAACTGTTTTTGGCCTGTTCAGATCATTTTTTTGGGGTCAACCCATTCGGTGAACTGCTCGTCGGTGAGCAAACCGAGTTCCAGGGCGGCCTGGCGCAGGGTGCTGTGCTCCGTATGGGCTTTCTTGGCTATTTTGGCGGCATTGTCGTAGCCGATGTGGGTGTTGAGCGCGGTGACCAGCATCAGCGAGTTTTCGAGGTTCTGTCTGATGCGTTCTTCGTTGGCTTCGATGCCGTCAACAGCATGTTCGGTGAAGCTCACACAGGCGTCGCCCAGCAAGCGTGCGGCCTGCAGCAGGTTGTAGATCATCACGGGCTTAAACACATTGAGCTGGAAATGACCGTGCATTCCCCCGGCAGTGATGGCGGCGTCGTTGCCGATCACCTGCGCACACACCATCGAAAGACTTTCGTTCTGCGTGGGGTTCACCTTGCCGGGCATGATGGACGAGCCGGGCTCGTTGGCCGGAAGAATCACCTCGCCTATGCCGCAGCGCGGGCCGGAGGCCAGCAGGCGGATGTTGTTGGCAATGTGCATCAGGCTCACGGCCAGTTGCTTCAATGCGCCCGAAGTTTCCACAATAGCATCGTGAGCCGAAAGGGCTTCAAATTTATTTGGTGCGGTCACAAAAGGAAGTCCGGTGAGTTTGGCAATGTTTGCAGCCACTTTTTCCGAATAGCCTTTGGGGGTGTTGATGCCGGTGCCCACGGCAGTGCCGCCAAGGGCCAGTTCGCTCAGGTGCGCTAAGGTGTTTCTGAGTGCTTTGATGCCGTAGTCGAGCTGGGCCACATAGCCCGAGAACTCCTGTCCTAAAGTCAGCGGGGTGGCGTCCATGAGGTGGGTGCGGCCAATCTTCACGATGTCTTTAAATGCAACAGCCTTGTCATGCAAGGCATTGCGGAGCATCTCCACGCCCGGAAGGGTGGTTTCCACCACCATTTTGTAAGCGGCAATGTGCATGGCCGTGGGGTAGGTGTCGTTTGATGATTGTGATTTGTTCACATCATCGTTGGGGTGGATGGATTTTTTGGCATCATCGAGGCTGCCTCCGCCAAGCACATGGGCGCGGTTGGCAATCACCTCATTCACATTCATATTGCTTTGCGTGCCCGAACCCGTTTGCCAGATGACCAACGGAAAATTGTCGTTGAGTTTGCCTGCGAGGATCTCATCGGCGGCGGCGGCAATCAGGTCGCATTTTTCTTTGGGCAGCACCCCCAGTTCCATATTGGTGATGGCTGCGGCTTTCTTCAGGTAGGCAAATGCCATGATGATTTCGGACGGCATCGAGCCTTCGGGGCCGATGCGGAAGTTGTTGCGCGAACGCTCGGTTTGCGCGCCCCAGTACTTGTCGGCAGGAACCTCAACAGGTCCCATGGTGTCTTTTTCGATTCTTACTTTCATGATATTTGTTTTTATGAGGTTGTGGTTTTCGGTGACATTATCAAAGTTTCCGGACCTTACTTCAGGTTTCTGTTGATCTTGCTGCTGAGTTGGGAGAGTTCTTTACTGATGGTAAGGATTTTGTCTTTGAGGTCTTCACATTCGCGGTCTTGCAGAAAAGCCAGATGGCGGCATACGAGCAGCAGGGTTTCGGTTTCGTGGAGAGCCTGAGCCGCCTGTGCGATGTGGTTTCTGGTTTCGGGACTGAGTTTGCCGTTTGTGCCTGAGGCAAAAAGCACGGGAATTTCAACGGCTTTGTCGCGCAGTTTGCGGGTCAGTCCGTCTTTTTCGTCGCCCGGAAACCTTGCAGTGAGCTGATAAATGGTTCTGACATAGTCCATCAATTGTTCCCAGATGGGCAGGCTGGTGTAGTTGCGGTCGGATTTCATTCGGTTTGTGTTGTTATTTAATTAATGCTTGAATATTTTCGGGCGGGTCGGCCCAGACGGCTTTGTTGCCGGCCTGCACCAGCGGGCGCTTGATCAATTGGGGATGCTGCAGCATCAGGCTGATCCAGGCTTCATCGTCCAACGCTTTGCTTTTGAGCTCTTTCTTGTAGATTTCTTCCTGTTTTCTGACAAGTTCTCCAGCTTTCAGGCCTGTGTTGCGTATCAGCGTACGGAGGGTTTCGGCATTCAGTGGTGTTTTCATATAGTCAACCACCTCGAAGGGCAGCTTGCATGCCTTCAGGTATTCGAGGCCGGCTCTGGATTTGCGGCAGCGCGGATTGTGGTATATGGTGATCATCTTGCTTATGAGTTTAGTCGCGTCCGTATTCCATCAGAAAGGCTTTGATAAAGTCGTTGAGTTGTCCGTCCATCACAGCCTGCACGTTTGAGGTTTCGTGGCTGGTGCGGTGGTCTTTGACCATTTTGTAGGGGTGCATCACATACGACCTGATCTGTGAGCCCCATTCGATCTTTTTCTTGGTGCCTTCTATTTTGTCTTTGGCTTCCTGTTTTTTACGCAGTTCCAGTTCATAGAGTTGCGATTTAAGCATCTGCATGGCTTTTTCGCGGTTCTGAAGCTGGGAGCGTGTCACCTGGCACTCGATCACGATCCCGGTAGGGGCATGTTTCAACCGGACGGCGGTCTCTACTTTGTTCACGTTTTGTCCGCCGGGGCCGCTCGACCTGAAGGTGTCCCAGGAAATGTCGGCCGGGTTGATCACGATGTCGATGTTGTCGTCCACCACGGGATACACATAGACTGAAGCAAATGAGGTGTGTCTGCGGTTGGCCGAGTCGAAGGGTGACAGGCGCACGAGGCGGTGCACACCGTTTTCGCTTTTCAGGTAGCCAAAGGCGTAGTCGCCTTCAAACTCCAGCGAAACGCTTTTGATACCGGCCACTTCGCCTTCCTGTATATCCAGTTCACGCACCTTGAAACCGTTGTCTTCGGCATACATCATATACATGCGCATGAGCATCTGTGCCCAGTCCTGACTTTCGGTGCCACCTGCACCTGCATTGATGTTCACAATGGCCGAAAGTTTGTCTTCCTCGCCGCTGAGCATGTTCCAGAACTCGAGTTCTTCAATTTTCTTTACGCAGTTGTCGTAAGCTTTGTCCACCTCGTCTTCGGAGGCATCGCCCGAATCGTAGAACTCGAAGGCGAGACTAAGTTCATCATACAGAGCCATAGCCTCTTCGAAGCCATCGGTCCAGCGTTTCTTCTCCTTGATGGATTTCAGCAGTGTTTCGGCTTTTTTGGGATCGTCCCAGAAATCGGGAGCGTGGGTGCGTTCTTCTTCTTCTTCTATCTCGACCTTTTTACGGTCCACGTCAAAGATACCTCCTCAAGGCATCGAGCCTTTTGCGCAGTTCCTTATAATGTTCGGTTGTGATCATGAATAATGTGTTTTCGGATGTTTGAAAAACAGACTGCAAAAGTAGGGCTAATTATGGTTGGGTGTGCATCAGACTCGTTCGTTAATGATGTCCCAGACAAGAGCAGGCTGAAAACCTTTCTGGATGGCATAGGTTGCCAGTTTGGCATTTTTGCGGTATGGGTCGGTTTCGTCCACTTTTTTCGAAGAGAGCACCTCTTTGAGCACCTGCACATATTCTTCGCTGTCTATCTCCTGCAGACCAATTTCGATGATCAGGTCAGGCACTTTCTTTAACCGCAGGGCATACATGATTTTATTGCGTCCCCAGTGGTTGTTACGAAGCTTTCCCAGTGCATAAGCCCTGACGAAACGGTCCTCATCGATCAGTCCCTCGCGTTCAAGCTGAAGAATAATCTGTTCGGCTACTTCCGTACGGGCTTTCCATGAAGTCAGTTTTTCTTTCAATTCGCTGATGCAGCGTTCCTGATAGTCGCAGAAATGCCTTGCTTTGTCGAGGAGGTATTGGTATTCGGTACCCATATGATGCGTAGCTTGAAGGTTTACAGGCTGCAAGATACGAAAAAATAGCACGAAAGATGATTGTTGATTCGTTGATTCGTTGACCCCCGCCTGGTCAGTCGGGAAAGTTCGTTGATTCGTTTATGGAGGCTGACAGATTTGTTCTAAAAACACAGACCCGGAACCAGAAACAAGAAACAAGAAACAAGAAACAAGAAACAAGGAACCAGAATCCGCAACCGTTTGCAATCTTCCGCCATTTTCATCTATTTTATTGATTTAATGAATGTTGAGTTGATATTGAAATATTTCTGATTTGCAGAAAGCAAATGATTCTCAATAACTTTGAGAAAATTATCATTTCAATGAAACGCATATTTACACTCCTTCTGTGTCTCACGCTTCTGCCGGTGCTTCTTCATGCCGGCAACGATACGGTCAGAAGTCCGAAAATATACATTGCCTTTTTGTGGCATATGCACCAGCCGATTTATTATCCATATCAGAACATTGTGCAGACCGAGCAAAGCGGTGTATTCAGTTTTTCGCTTTTCAATGTGCACCTGAGCCGCACCGGGCCTTACACCGACTGGCCGCGCAATGCTGTGCAAAAGGGCATCAATGCCAATATGCCCCATTTTGGGGCGCAGGTGAGTTTCAGCGGCTCTCTTATCGAAAACCTGAATAATCTGCAACAGGCAGGGGTTGGTTTCAACAATTGGAAAAGTCATTGGAACTATATTAAAAACCAGCAAACTTCGCTCGGAAACCCGCGTATGGACATGGTGGGTTTTGGTTACCACCACCCCCTGATGGGATTGATCGACTATGTCGACATCCGCAGGCAGATTCAGGACCACAAGAAAATATTCTCCGAGCAATTCACAGGCACTTACTCCAAAGGTATCTTCCCGCCCGAAACAGCGTTTTCCCCACGAGTGATCCCCGCGCTCGTTGATGAAGGCTTCGAATGGGTGATCATCGACAATCTGCATTTCGACCGCACAGCACTGAATGCACCTGTAAGCGACGGGTCAGGCGTACTCAGGCCGAATAAGGCCGATGTGCGCAATCCCGACCCGCAGGACTGGAAACAACTCAACGGGCTTTGGGCACCCACTCCGGTTTCCATCCGTTGGGGACATCAACCGCGTTATGTGTCTTATACTGACCCTTCCACAGGTGTTACCAAAAAGATCATCGGCATACCCGCATCGCGTTACCTCGGTGAGGAAGACGGAAGGGGTGGCTTCGGCGCACTCAACTACGAACATGTGATGAGCCAGTTTGAGGAGTACAACACCGACCCATTACGCCCGATCCTTATTGTGCTTCATCACGATGGCGACAATTATGGCGGCGGCAGCGAAGCCTATTATAACAGCAATTTCCAGAACTTTGTCAACTGGATTCAGGGCCAGTCGAACAGGTTCGAGTGTACAACCATTCAAGACTATCTTGAGCGTTTCCCGGTTCCGCAGAACGACGTCATCCACGTGCAGGACGGAAGCTGGCTGGGTGCAGCCGGTGGCGATCCCCAGTTCAGAAAGTGGAACGGCGAACCCGGAAGCTATCCCGGTGCCTCAGGCCCTTACAGCCCCGACCGTAACAGCTGGGGGATCATGACAGCTGCCAAAAACATCGTCGAAACAGCCCAGCAGGTCAACCCCAATGCCACAGGCACACAACAGGGCTGGAAGTTTTACCTCAACGGTCAGGCCAGTGACTATTGGTATTGGGACGGTACCGAAATATGGGACTCAAATCCGGTACGTGCCGCAAACCAGGCGGTAAACAATGCCCTTCCTGTGGCTCAGGGCGGCACCGACCTTACCGCACCTTCTATTTACCTGCCGCAACGTTATCCCTACAACCCGGGTGCCATTGAATGGGACGGTGCAGGTGTGATGCCTTCTGATTTCACGGTGTGGACCTATGCCTTCGACCTGAACGGAATTGGGAGCGTAAGCCTCAAATACCGCATCAGCAACTCAGAAACCGTACAATTTGACAATATGATCTATGCAGGCGGAGCAGGCACAGGCCCCTGGCAAAACTTGCCTATGACAGGTGTTTCCATCACTTCAGTCACCGATCCCATGCCTTTGCACAAAGCAAAGGAGTACTCGGCACAGGTAAACGGATATCAGAATGTACTCATTGACTATTATGTGGAAGCAGTGGACACCAAAGGTAATCTAGCACGCTCACCCATCCAGCATGTCTGGGTGGGCGACGGAAGCGGCGGTTCATCGGGTAATGTGAGCTGGAGCCCGCAACAACCCAACCTAAACGAAATCATCACCATAACGGCCAAACATGCCACTTCGCAAACCTTGCTTCATTGGGGCGTGAACAACTGGGACAGGCCCATAGCAGCCTACAGGCCTGCCGGAACAACAGAACACGAGGGCAGCAATGCCGTGCAAACGCCACCCACAGGTCAAAACGAAGAAGGTCATTACTTCTGGAACCTCGGCCCATTCAACAATGTGCAACAACAGGCAGATCAGATCGCCTTCGTGCTGAAACTCAATGACACTCAGTGGGACAACAACAACGGCAACGACTGGTTCATTGCGATTGACAACGACCCCGACCCAAACCCTGTAGGCGCCAATGGCAGTGTGAGTATGCTCATGGGTAATCCCTATTCCTTTTCGACAAATGATTTTTACTACCAAAGTCCGATTGGCAGCGGCTTTGCCGGAATCCGGGCCGAAAGTCTGCCCGACAAAGGCAGCCTGACCTACAACGGAACAGCCGTAACAACCGGACAGGACTGCCCTAACCCAGCTCTGCTCATGTTCACCCCGGCAGCAGGACAGCAAGGTGATCCTTACACCAGCTTCACATTTAAGGTTAAAGACCAGCAACAACAATACTCAACCCAAACCTACACCATGCTTCTCAGGGTGTTGTCGGGCAATCCTGTCGGACAAAACAGCACAGTAAGCATGCTGGTGAATGAAACCTTTCAGTTTGCGGCATCCCATTTTGCCTTCAGCAGTCCTGCAGGCAACACCTTCAGCGGAATCCGCATCGAAGCCCTGCCCGCCAAAGGCCAACTCCTTAAGAACGGAACAGTGGTACAGGCTGGAGAACTCATCAACAACCCGGGGCAATTGACCTTTATACCAGCAACCGGCGAAACAGGCAATCCCTACACCACATTCAGCTACCGTCTGGTGGACAGTCAGGGACTTGAAAGCATAACAGCATATCAGCTCAGTATCGTGGTTGCCGGAAATTTCCCGCCCGGAATCAGCTGGTATCCGCAAACCCCTTCAACACAGGATGTGATCACAGTGGTTGTTTCAGCCGATGCCAACATGTCAGCTGCTTCACGACTACATTGGGGCGTGAACCAATGGACGAAACCAAACGAAGTGTACTGGCCGTCGGGAAGCCAGCCATGGAGTGATGGTGTGGCCGTGCAAAGTCCGTTTACACAACACGACAACGCATGGACCATACAACTCGGGCCATTCAATAACAGCCAGCAAGCTGTCAGCAAACTCGATTTCGTGATTCATTACGGAGGCGAAAACTGGAACAATAATGGCGGACTTGACTGGCACATTGACATCGTGGATTATTCATCTGTCAATGAACAGTTTAACGTACAGGATATTTCAATTATACCCAACCCTGTGCAGACGCATGCACGCATCATGATTCCGGGCATAGCGGGTGAGAAATACATGCTCAAATTGTTCGACATGCAAGGCAGGGTTCGCGCCCGGGCAGCTGTCACCGCAGGTGAGGAAATGATTTTACAACGCAACGGACTTGCTCCCGGATTGTACATTCTTGAGGCAGTGAACGAAGAAAAGAGATTGATCAGCCGTATTTTAATGAATTAATTTCCCATTCGTTCAAGCAAGGTATAGTCTTCCGGATCCAACTTAACCGACAGGGCTTCAATATTCTCCCGGATGTGTTGTTCGCTGCTCATCTTTGGGATCGCCATCATCAATGGTTTGCTGCACAACCAGTTGAGTGCCAACTGAAAACTGCTTAACCCATACTTTTCGCCCACAGCTGCAAGCGTTGCCTGTCCGGCCAGCGTAGCATCTCCTTTCATCACAGGCCTCCAGGCCGTAATGCTGATTCCATGTTCATGGCAAAACGGAATGATTTCCCGCTCCATTCCTGTGTTGTAACTGCCTTTGTTGCGCGTGAACACATTGTACTCAATCTGGTTGGTAAGAATTGGTCTGTCTGTGAGTTGCATGACTTCACGGATCAGGGAAACGGGAAAATTACTCAGTCCGAAATAGAGGATAGTTTTTTCGTCGAGAAGCCGGTTAAAGGCCTTCATGGTTTCGCTGAGCGGTACAGCAGGATTGGGCCAGTGGATCAGCAGAAGATCTATGTAGTCAGTGCTGAGGTTTTGGAGGCTTTGTGCAACCGAGCGAAGCACCTCATCATATCTGAGTTTGTCGCCCGAAACTTTTGTGGTGATCAGCAGCCGGGAGCGATCGTATGGGCGAATGGCCTTTCCGACAAGTTCTTCGGAGTGGCCGCCTCCGTAGATGGCGGCAGTGTCAATATGCCGGATGCCCGATTCAAGGGCAAAAGTGATGGCTTTCAGCCACAAATTGTCTCTGCTGTAGTCGGGCTTGCTGCGACCGCCCATTTCCCAGGTACCGAGCCCGAGTTTTGGGAATTTGGCTGTGTTATGGATGGTAATATCTGGTATCATGGATTCATCAATTTGTCAATTGCCCTGAGTTGTTCCGGATCAAGGCGTTTGCCTCCGCCGAGCATGGTGGCTATGAGGTTGATGCGGGCACAGCTTTCAAGCACTTCGAGCCTGTCGAAGGCTTCAAGCAGATTTTTACCAGTGGTTAACACCCCATGGTTGGACATAAGCACGGCATGGGCATTCCGACAAGCTTCGGCAACCGTTTGGGCCAGGTCTTCGGTGCCCATCAGTTGGTATGGCGCCAGCACAGGTTGTTGCAGCAAAGCCCTTGCTTCGCCCACCAGGCTGCAATCCACCGGCTTGTGCGCTGCTGCAAATCCGGTGGCAACCACAGGGTGTGCATGCACTATGGCTGATACATCAGGCCGCACAGCATACACAGCAAGGTGCATCCCGGTTTCCATGCTTGGTTTACCCGCTCCTTTTGCGGATAAATCTTCTATACTGATGGCCAGAATGTCTGATGCCCTCATCCTTCCTTTGTCGGTCTGGGAGGGGGTAATGAACACCAGTCCGCCCGACCGTACACTGATGTTTCCGCCCGAGGTGGTGGTGAGTCCGCGTTTGTACAAACGCCTCATGAAATAAGCGATTTCTTTACTGATGGTTGAAGCCTGCGACATATCAGTTTTGTTTTAGAACAGCAGCAATAGATTTTTTATCGGCTCCGATAATTCCTTTTTCGGTAATGATTCCTGTTATCAGCCCGGCTGGAGTAATATCAAAAGCCGGATTAATGGCATCGCTGCCCGGTGAACTAACACGAACTTTGATCTGGTTTCCGTTGCTGTCGATTCCGTTTTGAAAAAACACTTCATCCTTGCTTCGTTCTTCGATGGGAATCTGTTTTCCTGATGTGCATGCGGCATCGAAGGTGGAAAGTGGTGCGGCCACATAAAAAGGCAGGCCAAAATGATTGGCCAGAATGGCACGGTCGAGCGTTCCGATCTTATTGGCGGTATCTCCGTTGGCAGCAATCCTGTCGGCTCCTACAATAACCAGATCGATTTTCTTTTGTGCCATCAGACTGGCCACAGCATTGTCGGGAACAATTAAATGGGGCACGCCTTCGTTGTGCAACTCCCATGCAGTAAGTCTGGCACCCTGGCCGCGCGGACGGGTTTCGCCTACATAAACAAACACTTGTTTCCCTGCATGATGGGCGGTATAAACAGGCGACAGGGCCGTTCCGTAATCAACAAATGCCAGCCACCCGGCATTGCAATGCGTGAGTATGTTAGCTCCTTTTTTAATCAAACTGTTGCCAAACTGTCCGATGTTACGGGTATCTTCAGTGTCGCGGAGGGCCAGACGCTGTGCTTCTGTACGGGCATTCACGGCTGATAACTTTCCGGCTTCGTACACCTTTTCGACCGCATAAAACAGGTTGCGTGCTGTCGGGCGTGTGGCTTCAATATCATGGCGTCCTTCAAGGATCAGGGATGGGTTTTCAGCTTCCTGCGCTTCGAGATACACTTGTGCCATGGCAAAACCGGCAGCAGCACCAATGGCACCCGCCCCGCGTACCGTCATATCCGTGATGGCCATACAGGTGTCCCAGTGTGTTTTACATTCATGAATGACAAAATCAAATGGCAACAGATTCTGGTTGATCATCATCACCGAATTTCCCTCCATCCAAACCGTTTGATAGGATTTGTCGTTGACCAGCATCAAATGAGTATTAAATTATGGAATTAACTGTATTTAAACCCGTTGACAATCTTTTATACGCCATCCAGGCCATCAATCCGCTGCCCTGCTCCAGCATACTTTCGTCGATGTCAAATTCAGGCGTGTGCAGGTTGGCGGTGATGCCTTTCGCGGAATTTGCTGTACCAATGCGATAAAAACAAGCTGGGACATATTGGGTGTACCAGGCAAAATCTTCGGCTGTCATACGGCTTTCAAGTGTCACCACCTGATCTTCGCCAAGATACTCCTTTGCTGCTTTCATAGCAGCAAAGGTGTTTTGTTCGTCGTTCACCAGCACGGGATAGCCGTCAGTGATGTCAACCTCGGCCTGAGCACCTGCAGCCTGGGCTGTGTGCATGGCAATACTTCTGATAAGGTCTATGGCTGTTGCCCGCCACTGTTCGTCGAAGGTGCGGAAAGTACCCCTGATAAACACTTCATCGGGAATCACATTGTGGGCACCATTGCCTATGATGGCTCCAAACGAAAGCACGGTGGGCACCAAAGGTGGTGCATGACGTGAACTGATTTGCTGCAGTGCGACAACCACATGTGAAGCAGCAAGTATTGTATCTGTAAGCAAATGGGGCATGGCTGCATGCCCGCCCTTACCATAAATTCTGATGTTGATCTCATCCGAAGACGCCATAAAAGGCCCCGGACGAAATCCCACCTTGCCGGCTTCGAGTGTAGGCAACACATGTTGCCCGATCATGGTTTCCACCTCCGGATTTTTCAGTACTCCGGCCTCAATCATACCGATGGCGCCACCGGGCAGCTTTTCCTCAGCGGGCTGAAAAACCAGCTTAACACTTCCTTCGAAGTGGGCACGAAGCTCATTCAGGATGCGGGCAGCTGTGAGCAACATGGCTGTGTGTGCATCGTGTCCGCAGGCATGCATCACCCCGGGATTCAGGGAAACGTATTCATGCCCGGCATGCTCGGTGATGGGTAAGGCATCCATGTCGGCACGTAGGGCGATGCATCCCGACTTTGGATTTTGTCCGGAAATCAACCCAATAATCCCGTTGCCGGCAATACCGGTTTGGTGCGGAATGCCCCATTGCGACAGTTTCTCACTAATAAAAGCAGCCGTATTCTTCTCCTGAAAACTGAGCTCGGGGTGTTGGTGCAGGTGTCTTCTGAAATGCACTGTTTCCGGGTAATACCTGGCAGCAAGTTCTCTGAATTTCGATGGCAACATATACGCAGTTGTTTGAACAAAAGTAAAGATATTTGAAGTAGCTCATAAAAATGAATGAACGGGCAGGAGAATACAACAGATTGACTTACCCCTGAACCGGGCTTTTTCGAAAATGTAAACTTGCTGTCTTTGTTAAGTTCTTATCAATCTACAAAAATGTGTTAATCCTGTCTGGTCATCCAGAAACAGCCCTAGATCAGCAGATAACCAGCGCAATCGATATAAATATGACATTCCCGACTCATTAGAATGATTATAAATTAGCAAGTCTTTTGTTTTTTTATTCACAAAAAGCCTTCCGGTTTTTGTACTTTTGAACATTATTAAAACACCAAGCCATGGACAAACTCTTCAACAAAGACGCACTGAACTACCACGCACTGGGAAGGCCCGGTAAACTGGAAGTGATTCCCTCGAAACCCCACGCCACACAGCGCGACCTGTCGCTGGCCTACACTCCGGGGGTGGCCGATCCCTGCCTTGCCATCGACAAAAACCCCATTGATGTGTACAAATACACCATGAAAGGCAATCTGGTGGCAGTGATCTCGAACGGTACAGCAGTGCTGGGTCTGGGCGACATTGGCCCTGAAGCCGGAAAACCCGTAATGGAAGGAAAAGGCCTGTTGTTTAAGGTGTTTGCCGACATTGACGTGTTCGACATCGAAATCGATGAAAAAGACCCCGAAAAGCTCATACAGGTCATCAAGGCCATCGCACCTACTTTCGGTGGTATCAACCTAGAAGACATCAAAGCACCGGAATGCTTCGAGATCGAAGAAAGGCTGAAAAAAGAACTGCCCATCCCCGTCATGCACGACGACCAGCACGGAACGGCCATCATTACCTCTGCAGGACTACTCAATGCATTGGAAATAAACGGCAAAAAGATTGAAAAACTCAAAATTGTTGTCAATGGTGCCGGAGCTGCCGCAATTTCATGTACCAAACTGTATATTAAATTGGGCGCCAAACCCGAAAACATCCTGATGTTCGACAGCAAGGGATTCCTGCACAAAAAACGCAGCGACCTCAACGAAACCAAGAAACAGTTTGCCCTCGACATGCCCGATATGAGTCTGGCCGAAGCCTTTAAAGGTGCAGATATGTTTTTAGGCTTATCTGTTGGCGGTGTAGTTAAAAAAGAAATGTTGCTCAGTATGGCATCAAACCCAATTGTTTTTGCGCTGGCCAACCCCAACCCCGAAATTGCATACAATGACGCTATGGCCACGCGCGAAGACATCATCATGGCCACCGGGCGGTCTGATTTTCCGAACCAGATCAACAATGTGCTGGGATTTCCGTTCATCTTCCGCGGAGCGCTTGATGTGCGGGCCAGTGAGATCAACGATGAGATGAAGTTAGCCGCTTCGCGTGCGTTGGCTCAATTAGCCAAAGAACCTGTTCCCGAAGAAGTCAACGTGGCCTTCAACGTGAACAACCTGAAATTCGGCCGCGAATACATCATCCCCAAACCCACCGACCCGCGACTTATCGAGCGGGTAGCTCCGGCTGTGGCCAAAGCTGCCATGGAAACCGGTGTGGCCAAAAACCCCGTGAAAAACTGGGATGCTTATATCGAAGAACTCCGCAAACGGCTGAATATTGGCAATCCTTTGTTGCGCCAAATCAAGACCAGAGCCAAATATAACCCCAAAAGAGTGATTCTGGCCGATGCCGAAGACTACAAGATGCTGAAAGCAGCCGAGATCGTGCTGAACGAAAAACTTGCCGAACCTATTCTGCTGGGCAATGTGAACAAAATCAAATCGCTGATCAAAGAAAACGACCTCGAACTGCACGGGGTAGAAATCATTGATCCACGCTCACCCGAACAGAACGGCCGACGCAAGCAGTTTGCCGAAGCACTCTTCCACAGAAGAAACCGCAAAGGCATGACGTTTAACGCCGCCCGCAGCTACATGACCCACCGCAACTATTTTGCGCCCATGATGCTCGAAACAGGCATGGCCGACGCCATGATATCGGGTCTCACCCGTAACTACCCCGACACCATACGACCGGCACTTCAGGTGATCGGGCGCTGCGAAGGCAACAAGGTGGTTTCGGGCATGTATATCATCATCACCAAAACAGGACCGGTTTTCTTTGCCGACTGCACCGTGAACAAAAACCCCACAGCCGAGGAACTTGTGGAGATCACCCTCCAAACCTGCAGGGCTGTCCGCGAATTCAAGATCACACCAAGGGTAGCCTTACTATCCTACTCCAACTTTGGCTCCTCCGAAGGCGAAGGCCCCGACAAACAGCGCAAAGCCGTGGAATACCTCCACAAAAACCACCCCGAACTGATCGTTGACGGTGAAATACAGGTGAATGCCGCCCTGAATCCCGAACTGTTGTCTGACCTCTTCCCCTTCTCGAAACTGCTTGGAGGACCGGCCAACACCTTCATTTTTCCCAACCTCGAAGCCGGTAATATAGCCTATAAACTGATGCAGGACATGGCACATTTTGAAGTCATCGGCCCGGTACTCAACGGATTGAATAAATCGGTGCATGTGCTGCAGATGGGAAGCGGAGTGACGGAAATCGTCAATATGATTACCATTGCCGTGCTGGGTGCACAATGCCAGCAGGAAAAAGATTACACCAAGGGATAGGCCCCAAACCATTTAAACCCCCTTTCGAGGGAACAAATAAACCTCCATGCACTCACCGTGTTGCGGGGGTTTTTTGTTGCTGGTTCCGGGTTCCGGGTTGCGAGTTTCGGGTTGCGAGTTTCGGGTTGCGAGTTTCGGGTTGCGGGTTGCGGGTTGGACATAATTTACAGTTCAGTTTCACCATTTTGCCTGGAGTCGTTGTTGGGAAGCTGCCACCTGATGATTCAGTTAAAGCTGATTTCTAGCGGCTCTTTTCAGCGCTAGGGGTAAAACGCTAAAAACCTGCTGTTAATTCTGTTTCAGCCCCCGATAAGTTTGGACACATATTGTTCAAATAAATCCTAATTTTATGACTGAAATAAGAGACAAAATTGCTGTGAAACGCAGAACCAAG
>Ga0208244_100814_pt1 | contig 23468 bp, 22 predicted proteins | sample SubbioCR12Aug_5A_FD_184828 | JGI IMG/M metagenome (GOLD analysis project Ga0208244, IMG submission 184828) | Serpentinite rock and fluid subsurface biosphere microbial communities from McLaughlin Reserve, California, USA - CR12Aug_5A (SPAdes) | ecosystem: Environmental > Terrestrial > Deep... | reverse complement strand
TGGGCATTATGAAAAAACCCAGCGAAGGAGTGCTGGGTTTTTCACGGTAAGGTCATCTAACCGATCGGTTCCATTTTCCCAATCGGCTCAAACGTCCTGACGGTTAGTAGTCCTTTTCATCTTCGTAGAAAAAATCATCGTCCGTGGGATAGTCAGGCCATATTTCCTCTATGCTTTCGTACGGCTCCTCGCTATCCTCCAACTCCTCAAGATTTTGGATTATTTCAATGGGTGCACCTGTCCGCACGGCGAAATCGATAAGTTCATCCTTCGTTGCCGGCCATGGCGCATCATCCAGGTATGAGGCCAGTTCGATTGTCCAGATCATCTCTACTTATCCAATTATCCTCAACGAGAATAGGTCTGCCTGGGCGATAGACAACTTGCAAGCAGGAAATGTTTAGTTCACTGATCCGACTTGACCTCGATACTCGAGGATGCTGACATCATCGAAGAAATAGTCAAGCGGGTTTTGGCGGATTCCGTTCAAACGCACTTCGTAGTGAAGATGCGGGCCCGATACCAGTCCGGTTTTGCCGCTACGCGCGATGAGCTGCCCTCTCCTGACCTTCTGCCCTTCCCCTACGAGCGTTTTGCTCAGATGGGCATAGGCGGATGTATAGCCGAAACCATGATCAATCTCGATCATGATGCCGTAACCACCGCCGGTTCGTCCGGCATACCGGATGACGCCATCCCCGCTTGCGTAGACTGGAGTATTCACATCGTTGGCGATATCAAGACCATCGTGGTGCTTCATGATCCGGAGCACTGGGTGCAATCGCATCCCGAATCCATGGGGAATGTAGTACCCCTCCATCGGCTTGATGGCCGGAATATGCGAAAACTTGATCTTATTGCTTTCATAGTTAGAGAGGATGTCATTGTAGCTCTTCGTCTGAAGTTGAAGTTCCCTCTCCGATCTGTTCAGCAGGGAATGAATGTCACCCATCATCTTTCCAATGTCGGGGGAAAAGCCCAGCCCGATGCGCTCGACAACGCCACCAATGCCAACCTTTCGAACATCCTCATCGATCTTCGGAAGATCGACGAGAAGTCGGAGCTCGTTTCCGCTATCATTCAACTTCGCCAGCCGCTTTTCGAGCGTTCCCAGACGTCCTGTGATACTTCGAATTTGATCCTTCAACGCTGAATTCTCCGCAGCAAGAACACTCGCCCTTCCCAGACCTAATCCCAACACATCATCGAGGTAATGATTGATCTCGAAAACTGTGAACAAAAGAGCGCCAGTCAGCAGCACTACCAGGGCGCTGATCTTGGTCTTAGCCCACCGAGCCTCGATGAATCGCAATTTGTCGTGTGAGAAGTAGTAGAATTTGCCCATGATTTGATGGTTGTTCACAATGGATTAGCTAACCCTTCCCAACGATGCCTGACCTGAAGCCTCTCAAACAACATCCGGGAATGGCAAATCAGCCGTGCGGAGTATAGGAAAAAATTCAAGTCTTGTCAAGAACCGCCACCCCTACTCGAAGTCATGTTCAAAGTAATCGATAACCCGTTTTCCACGTGTTTTTGAAGCAATTGTTGCTTCCAGCCTTGCCGCGAACTCCTTTGCCGCGTCATAACCGTAGTGCCTCAGCAAATAGTCCAGCGCAATGACTTCCGCTATCACGGTGATGTTTTTTCCGGGGAAAATTGGCAGTTTCACGTGCGGTATCTCAACACCCAAAAGGGAAATGTGACCGTGGTCAAGCCCCGTGCGCGTGAATTCCCCTTCCGGCTGCCATTCGAGGAGTTCCACGACCACCTCGACCCGCTTCTGGAACCGAATCGCCCGAATTCCGAAAATCGACCGCACGTCAATGAAGCCGAGCCCACGGATCTCCATGAAGTGTTTCACAACATCGGTCCCCGCGCCAAGCAGAATTCCTTCCCCCTTTCTGGTCACCATCACCACGTCGTCGGCCACGAGTCTGTGTCCGCGTTCAATGAGGTCGAGTGCGATCTCGCTTTTGCCAATTCCCGACCGGCCAACCAGAAGAATGCCGACCCCATAGACATCAATGAAAGAGCCATGGACGACCGTCTGCGGGGCGAACTGGTCGTCGAGAAAATCTCCAAGAAAATATGTAAGCTTCGTCGTTTCAAACGGACTCTGTAGGACGCTCACACCATGAGCCGTTGCCATGTCGATGAGTTCCTGATCAAGCGCATTGTTGTTTGTCACGACGAGGCATGGAAGATCGAATCGAAAGATCGTTTCAAATCCCTTCACTCGATCTTCGTACGGTAGATGTTTCAGATATCGGATTTCGGTGTTTCCAAATATCTGAACGCGGTCAAACGAAAACAAGTCGACATAACCGGCCAGGGCAAGACCTGGCCGGTGGATATTTCGATTGGTCACTTCCTTTTCGAATCCAACGTCGCCATTGAGGCTTATCCATTTCAACCGGTCTTTGTTCGACTCGAATAAGAACCCTACCGTAATGCTCTTCTTTACGATTTCGCTCTGGTTTTCAAGAGCCATAGAAACTTCCTCCGACGTTCACGCCTTCGCTCTTACCCTCCGTACCGCCACGCGATCCTTCGAGCGCAATTTTTCCTTGTATTTCATCAGCTGAACTTCAAGTTTTCCGACTGCCTTATCAATTGATTTGTGAAAATCATCAGAAGTGTGTTTTGCCGTTAGTGTTGCGTTGTAGACAGATATCTTCACCTCGGCAATTTTCGAGCTGTTGCGTACGTTTTCAAACACGAGAATGACTTCTCCCTTGATTATTCCATCATAGAAATGGGAGAGTCTGTTCACCGCTGCTGATGCATAGTCTACGAGAGAACTGTGAGCTTTGAAATGGCGAGACGTAACTCTGATGGACATAGATCCCTCCTATTCTAACGACGTTAATGCCCTATCATGCTTTTGGATGGGATTGCTTGTAGATTTTCTTGATTCGATCTGTAGAAACATGTGTATAGATCTGTGTAGTCGAGAGACTCTCGTGGCCGAGCAGTTCCTTCACTGCGCGAAGATCGGCCCCTCGATTCAGGAGGTGCGTCGCGAACGAATGACGAATGGTGTGCGGGCTCTTATGTTCGGTATCGGCGATCCGTTCGATGTACTTTCGCACAATGCGATTTACCGCGTCCGGCAGAATCCGCTCTCCCTTATCAGAAATCAGGAGAGGCACCCTGCTCTTATCCAAAGGTTTTCCAGATTCTGAATCAGCACGAGCCTCGAGATAGGCGGCGATGGCCTTCAGGGCCTTCTTGCCGACCGGGATAATTCTCTCCTTCCTCCCTTTTCCCTTAACCCGCACTGTTTCATTGTGCAAGTCGAAATCCTTGATATCCAGATTCACAAGCTCTCCCCGTCGAAGGCCGCAACTATACAAAACCTCCAGCACGACAGCGTCCCGTTTTCCGCGAACAGTGGTTCGATCGGGCTGATCGAGGATTCGTTCCATGTGATGTTCCTGGAAGTAGGCCGGCAATCGCTTCTCAAATTTCGGGGGAGTGAGCGTGACAGCAATATTTGCAGTAATCTCGCCGGTTTTTTTCAGGAATCTAAAAAAGGAGCGAATGGCAGCGATTTTGCGCGCGACGGTTCGCTTGCTGATCCCCCCATCCAGGAGGAGTCCGAGATACTCCCTCAGGGTGTTTTTCCGCACTTCGCGGAATGATGCAACGTGTTGTTCAGCAAGAAATTGATGAAACTGAATCAGATCCCCTTCATAGGCGAGAATCGTGTGTTCAGAATAGTTGCGCTCTTGTTCGAGGTATTCCAGGTACTTTCGGATCACATTTACCATCCAGGACCTCGACCAAACCGATATGTGCCATTTCCCCAGCCTACGCGCTGGCGGCTAGTTCTTCCCGCACAAACTCTTCCTTGCATTCCGGACACTTCAGGAAGTTGCCCTTCGCTTGAGTATATTTTGCCACAAGATAGGGATTTCCACACTGACCACATTCTTCTGCAACGGGACGATCCCAGGATGCGAAATCACAATCAGGGTATTTCGTGCAACCAAAGAACGACCGTTTTCTCTTTCTCGTCTTCCGCTCCACCACCTGACCCTCGATGCACTTCGGACATTTGATCCCCAACGTAATGGGTTTCGTGTTCGTGCAAGTCGGGTAATTTGAACATCCGATGAAGGAACCAAACCGACCTGCCTTCACGACCATATTGCTGCCGCACTTTTCGCAGACGACGCCTTCTGCGTGATTCTGGTCCAAAGCGTCTCCCGGCAAGGGTTTGGTGTTCTTGCATGATGGATAACCCGAACACGCCATGAACCGACCGTTTCGTCCCCACTTCACGACCATGGGTTTACCGCACAATTCACAGGCTTCGTCCGTCTTTTCCTGCAATGATTTCTTGATTGATGTCGCCTTCTTATCGACAGCTTCCACAGCCGCGATAAAGGGAGTGTAAAAATCCTTCATCACTTTGATGTATTTTTGCTTTCCCGACGCGATGGTATCAAGCTCTTCCTCCATTTTCGCGGTGAATTTCACATTGAAAATATTGGGGAAGTGCTGCACGAGAAGCTGGTTCACCTGAATCCCAAGCTCGGTGGCGAAGAGCTTCCGATCTGTCTGCTCGACATATTTTCTGTCAATCACTGTGCTGACGATCAGCGCATACGTACTTGGGCGTCCGATACCCAGGGATTCGAGTTCTTTTACAAGACTGCTTTCCGTAAATCGGCCGGGCGGCTTCGTGAAGTGTTGGCGCGGGAGAATGTCTCTGATGCTCGCAGCTTGTCCCTTTGCCACCAATTCCGGAAGTCTGGATGTCGGATCTTCATCATCCTTCCCATTCTCTTCCACCATGTCATCGAACACCTGCAGAAATCCGCGGAACTTTGGAATCTGATCCGACGCACGGAACAAATAATCACCGCCGACAACTTCCACAGTGATCTGCTCGAACTGAGCCGGCGTCATCTGAGAAGCGAGGAATCTGTTCCAGATGAGTTCGTAAAGGAGGTGGGCGTCCTTGTCCAGAAATTTCTTTACGAATTTCGGAGTGTACTTCACCGAAGTGGGGCGTATGGCCTCGTGAGCATCCTGTGAAGCCTTCACCTTCTTGTATAGACGCGGCTCCTTGGGGACATACTCCTTGCCGTAATTTTCGTAGATGTACTCCCTCACCTGCGTCACAGCTTCATCGCTTAATCTTGTCGAATCTGTTCGCATATACGTGATCAAACCCGTGCTCCCCTCGTCACCGAGTTCGACACCCTCGTAGAGTTTTTGAGCCAGCATCATCGTTCTCTTGGCAGAGAACCGGAGGCGTTTCGCTGCCTCTTGCTGGAGCGTGCTTGTAATAAACGGCGGAGGAGGACTTCGCTTGACCATCTTTCGGTCGACAGAGCTAATCTCAAACTTCTGTTTTCCGATCTCGTTGACGTAGCCCATTGCGGTCGTTTCGTTCGGTATATGCGGCTCATCCCCCGACACCTTAGCCAACTTTGCGAGAAAAGGCTCCGAAGATCCCGTCTGAAATTCTCCTGTTATTGACCAATATTCCTCAGGGACAAATCCTTTGATCGCTTTTTCGCGTTCACAGATCAGTCTTAGCGCCACCGATTGCACGCGCCCCGCCGAGAGCCCATAGTACATTGTTCTCCAGATGAATGGGCTGATCTTGTAGCCGACAATTCGATCCATTGCCCGACGAGCCTGCTGCGACATCACAAGATTCGTGTTCAGTTTTTTGGGGTGGGCCATCGCCGCCTTGATCCCGGAGGCGGTGATCTCATGAAACAGGACTCTTTTGATGTTCTTGTTACTCGGTCCGATTTCGTCGGCGATGTGCGAGGCAATCGCTTCGCCTTCGCGATCAGGATCCGTCGCAATAAACACAGATTTGCATTTCGACGACTTCTGAATCAGCTTCTCGACAATCACTTCCTTGCCGCTAATCGTTTCGTAGACGACCTTGAAGCCGTCGTCTACATCAACGCTCAGTTTGCTTTTCGGCAGGTTCTTGATGTGACCGACGGAAGCCTCGACGACATAACCGTTACCGAGATACTTGTTGATTGTTTTGGCTTTCGCCGGCGATTCAACGATGATTAACGACTTCTCCATTGCCTTCCCACTTAGTGAATTGTATCATTCCCATCAAACGAGACCCGGGAAGCTCCTCCCTCCGAATCATCGCTACCAAACAATACTGCCGCAACAAATGTCTTGATTTCTTCGATCCCAACAGAGGAAAACCCAGCAGACATGATCTTTTCGATAATCGTTTCCATTTCGGAGATGCCCAGAAGTCCAAGCTGATGGCACTGGAGCAAATATCCCTGAGCCTCCCGTGTGATGACAAGTTTTTCCGCCTCATGGAGCACGCGATGAGAGCTTCCCTCGGGCTTGTCACTAAACACCACCGCCTGTCCGACGGACATGCGATCGAACAACCAGGCAAACGCTGTTGAAATTTCGCTTTGCGTGTAACCCCGACGCGTCAGGACCGAAACATCTACCTCGTTCAACCCCTTATTGGTTCGCAATTCATTCACAAGAAAGAGAATGATTTCCACCACTCGTTCGTACATGCTACTCCTTCACTGATGACACATCTGGAGAAACTTGTTCTCCAAGGTTTTCATTTTTTCACGTCCCGCACGACTCGCATCCTTATGCCCGAGGAGGTGCAACGTCCCATGTATCAGAAGTCGTCTTACCTCTGCGCCAATTGTCACCCCATGCTCTTTTGCCTGGCTCTTCGCCTTATCAAGATTAACGTAGAGCTCCCCGTCTGGAAAAACATCATCCTGAAATGGAAAGGCCATGACATCTGTGCTATAGTCATGATTCAGGAACTTTCGGTTTAGCCCACGCATTCGCGCATGGTTAACAAACACAACCGAAATATCTCGACTCCTTCCGAAATCCTTCAGGACCAGGTCGACTGTACTGACTGCAACATTGACTGGAAAACGTCGAGTGGGGTGTTGATTGTGAACAACGACCATCGCTATCGTCCCGGACGTCTTCGTCGGCGTCCACCAGTGGAATTCTTGCTCCCGTCCAATTTCGCTTGACGGGGCTTACTTCTTGTCGCACGTCCGCCGTTTTTCATCGTTGTTGAGATTCCTGACTGACCGGCCTTCGCAGGGAGAATTTCCTCCGTCAGTGACAACGCGATTCCCGAAAGCATCACTTCCGGACCGAGGGTCGTGAAATCGCCCGATAGAATTCCAGTCTCCACGTTTGCGTACAGCGAGCAACCGGCTTCACGTTCGATGATGAGTCCCGAGAGCTTGCCCTGAAATTCTCCAACAAACGTAACCTCCCCGAGAGTTTCACTAGCGACGTAACCAGTGCAAAAATGGAGTTGGAGGTGAGCCGTCGGCGTATAGACCGAAATCAGGTTCCCGCGCTTTCGACCGATTTTGATATTGGGATAGATTTCGAGGCTCAGCTTTCGGCCTAATTCCGAACGTTCAATATCGAATCGGGCGCCGTCCTGTGTCTTCGCGGCAGACACGCCAAGGACCTCCCCGATCTTATTGAAATCACGCTGGCTGAATTCGAAGCTCATATCTGAAGTTCCTTCATGTCAACAAAAAACCCGTCCTGCACCGGAAACAGGTACTGCGGAGTGCAAGTCGGGGGATGTCTGCAGTTGATGAGTTTTGATCAAAATCTTCAAATGGTAGCGTGTTCCCCGTAGTTTTAGTGACTTGAACGATCAAATCCTTTCATGATGCCACCATGCCTACCTGGTCGTCCACTTCGAGAAGATCTGGAGCGAACACTACCTATGCTCAATATAATCAGCGAGTTTTCGATAGTCAAGAATCAGACCGCCAGCTCCAGACTTTCTTCTGCCGCAAAACACTCAAACGTGTAGCCCATCTGTTTTATCTCGCGCCGACATGCCTTGACAATTTTGTCGACTTCATCATCTGAATGAAAGGGGTCGTGATGAAAGAGGCACAGCTTTCCGACCTCCGCCTCCGCGGCGACGCGCAGAGCAAAGAGATAATGAGAGTGACCCCACCCCACACGATCGACATATTCCTCTGGAGTGTATGTTGCATCGTGAATGAGCAAATCCGCTCCGTGGCAAAAATCAAATATCCGTTTATTCGGATCCCCCGCTGTCCCTTCAAATTTCTCTTTCACAACTTTTTCGAAGTGCTCCATTGACCCGGCGGCTCCGCGATCATACGGTTCGTTATCGGAAATGTACACGAGGGTCTTCCCCGCATACTCGATCCGATAGCCGACAGTAAAACCCGGGTGATTCACGTAGATCGTGCGCGCCTTCGCCCCGTACACGGCGAGATCCTCTTCTTCCCCTATCGGTTTGAACGTGAGCGTCGCCTTGAGCTCGTTCAGCTGGACGGGGAAGTATATACTGTTCATCTGATCTGAAATGATCTCACTCAGTTTCTTTTCACGCCGTTCCGTTCCCACGATCACAAGAGAATTGCCGCTCACAAACGCCGGCTTGAAAAACGGAAATCCCTGAATGTGATCCCAATGCGGATGTGTGACTAATACGGTCGCGTGAACCGACTGTCCGGTCGACATCAGTTGATCACCAAGCTTTCGGATTCCGGATCCCGCGTCCAGGATAATCAATTCATCGTTATCAAGACGGATCTCGGTGCACGGAGTGTTCCCACCGTACCTGACCGTCGATTGTCCCGGCGTCGGAATCGATCCTCTCACTCCCCAGAATCGCAATTTCATGTTGGGCTCTCCGGGGAATTCATCGATATGTCTTCATATAATCAACATAGTTGCGCGCGGACTGAACAAGCATCATTCGTTCGGCCTCCGTCAAATCGCGTTTCACCCTGGCTGGAATACCGGCAATCAATGTGCCGGTCGGAACATGAAAGCCTTCAAGAACGAGAGATCCGGCCGCCACGAAAGAGAAATCCCCAACCTCTGCGCCATCCAGAATGTTCGCCCCCAGTCCGATCAAACAGCTATTACCAATTTTCGCACCATGGAGAACGCTCCCGTGTCCAACAGTGACATCCGAACCCACAACAAGGGGATGCGTGCGGTGTGAGACATGAAGCACGCAATTATCCTGTACGTTTGTTCTCTCGCCAATCCTGATGTAATGGACGTCTCCGCGGACAACCGTGTTGAACCACACGCTGCACTCTTTCCCGATTTCGACATCGCCAATGATCTTTGCCCCTTCCGCAATGAAGACAGAAGGATCGATCTTCGGAGTGATGCCCTGATAGGTAATGATCACACCTATATTCCTCCCGCATATCTCGGAGGACTCCATCCGGATCGTTTCCATCGGAGCAGTTCGATCTTGATGCTTCCAAGAATCACGTTCATTCGAGCCTCGATTGGCACGCGCGCGGAATCGTTGCTAAACCACCCACGGAACCCACCCGTCATTCCGAAAATGCCCACATAGTCTGCTTTCCCGTCAAATTCCACCACATCGATCGGATAGTCTAATGCATCAATCTCTGATGATGTGCGCTTTCCCATGAAGTTGATGTATGTGCGAACTTCCTTATTTTCGATCATCGTTGGGACATAGACCTTCTTTTTCTGCAGGACGTGTTCGCGTGAGTAGAAAAAGAGGGACAATCCATCCTGAATCGGCGATGAAACCTTTGCGGTATCAGAACTGATTCGTTCAATTGGTTTGTTCCTGCGTTGTTTCACAAGGTCGATGGTGGCTCGATTCGCACTGTAGTCAAATTGTATCTGTCTGCTCACGATTTCCTTTCCGGTGCTATCAATCGAAAGAAATACGTGCGAGTGGATTCCCGGATCCATGATGCTTTCAAAGAACACGTGCAGATCTACCAGCCAGTTAAGGGATGGATTCGAATCGATGAATGCCTTGGTATAGAATACTGGTTTGCCCTTGTGTTCACGCTGTTCCACGACCTTGATTCTGATCGTTCCCAAATTGAAAAACGCGTAGCTTACCCCGTATTCGAGTTCCTCGCCCACGTGTAACATCGGGTCAACCGACGGTGGAACGAGAACCTCGAATCCACTCTCCTCCCGTGCCGGAATCTCGGTTACACCGGAAAACGTCACGAGCGCAATGATGAAGAGAGAGGCAGAGAGAAGCCAGATGTTCGGAAGCGGATATGCAGCCTTTTGCATAACTATTTCAACCTCGCGATTTTTTCCGCCTCAGGGAACAAACTCATCGCGTGCTTGAACTGTCTGTCGATTTCCAGATGGAACGGAAACATCGATTCAATCCCCCAAATGCTCTGAGCGACATGCGCTATCAGGCTTGCCTCAATATACGCCTGATCATGCTTGAACTGAGCCTCATCGATCGTGATCCCTTTGGACTCAATGTACGTCCTGAATTGACCCATCATCGCACCGGAAACCTTGTAGGACTTTTTGAAGTCCTCGAAGTTCTTTTCATACTTTGCGCGAATGTTCCTCCCCTCACGATCGAGGTAGTTTGAAATGAATGGCACAAACAGATCGCGCCGACGGATCGATACACTTAGCGTCGTGAGGCTATCTCCCTTTACGATATAGTCGGGCGTGATGCCTCCGCCGCCGAAAACCATACGACCCGCATTCGTCTTGTAAAGCGGCCGGGACGAATCAGGCTGCGCTTTTTGCTCGATTTCGTGATTGATGTTTTCTCCCTCTTCCTCCGCTCGCTCAAACGCCTCGCGCTGGTAACGAGATTTCTCCATCCCTTCATAGGGACGCTGAATGAGTCGCCCGCTTGGCGTATAGTATCGCGAGATGGTCATTCGAATAGCGGAGCCATCTCCCAGTTTCCACTGACGCTGCACAAGGCCCTTGCCAAAACTCGTTTCGCCGACGATCAGTCCTCGATCCCAGTCCTGAATTGCGCCCGCGACGATCTCGCTTGCACTGGCCGACGCATTGCTGAGGAGAATAATAACGGGAAGCTTTTCGTAGTCATCGCCAGTTTTCGCGAAATGCACCTCGTCAAATTCGCTCCTCCGCCCCTTCGTGTACACGATCTTCTTAGGCGCTGAAGGAGTGCCGCCGTCGAGGAAGAGATCGGCCATACGAACCGCTTCCTCAAGAAATCCGCCCGGATTCAACCGAAGATCAAGAACCAGGCGTTTCATCCCTGATGCGTTGAGCTTCTTAAGCGCTCGCTGCATCTCCTCGCGTGTCTGCTCGTTGAAGCGGGTCGATCGGATGTAACCGACCTCGGGCGATACCATAATCGCGGCATCTACGCTATAGAGCGGGATTTCATCACGAGTGATCTCAAAATCAAGGGGTTCCCGCTCGCCCACCCGCACGATCGACACCTTTACGCGCGTTCCCTTGGGACCCCTCAGATTTTTTCGAACCTGATCATCCGTGAAGCCGATCGCTGACTTTCCATCAATGACGACTATCTTGTCGTTTGAAAGAATTCCCAGCTTTGCCGAGGGACCTCCGCCGATAGGTTCTAAGACTGTTATCGTATCACTCAAGACACGGAATTGAATCCCAATACCTTCAAACTTTCCGCGAAAATCTTCCGTCACCGCTTCGAATGCCTTCGGTGAAATGTAAACCGAGTGAGGATCAAGATTTTCGAGCATACCGTTGATCGCCGCCTCGGTAAGCTTCTGCGTATCGACTTCCTCAACATAGTATTTCTCGGCAAAGCTGAGAACATCTTTGAACTTGGTGATCTGCACATAAATATTGTCGCTGGAGATGAGCTGGTTGATTTCCATTCCCACAAACATGCTCACCAGAACCAGCACAACGACAGTGATGATTGAAAACCTCTTTTTCATCGGGTTTTTCCCTTCTTGCGAAAAGTATGAATAGTCTGAACCAAACGTCTGCGCCACTCTTTCTCGAGTTTCAATTTCCAATGAGGCATGACCACGGAACTTTGAAAGATTCGTTCAAACCCCGCCTCTGACAACGAGATCGTTTCTATAGGATATCTCCAAAACGTCGTCGGACAATCGGCGATAATCTGCACATCGGCCTTGAGCCACTCATCCTTGAGACCAACCGTCGTAACATTCAGGAACTCTCCCATGCTGCGAAGGCGCGGATCATCCACCGATCCCTCGTTCGTATAGTAGTAGCGATCGGGCGCATCTCCCGCCTGGAGTCCCACGTTGAATTCGACCCCGAACCAGAGATTCACCGGCGCGCTCTCGAGATTTCGAAGGCGATAATCGACGATGAGTTCGCCTTTTTCCGACTCAACTGTGATTGTCTTTTCAACACGAATTCTGCGCTCACCGCTCCTGGAATGAACGACTCCGTCGCGAGCAAACAGAAGCTTCACCGACGATCCACGATTTCGAAGCCGATACGTGTACGGTGCTTCTACGAAATCTCCTGCCTCTTTGTAGCGCGATTCGACTATCGATTCGATTGTCGTGTCTTCCCCAAAGAAATGATCGATGAGGGATCCCCGACGGTACGTGTCATAATGAAGCAGTTTGTCAAGATCGGCTTCCTTCGAAAGAACAACGTCATGGATGCTGCTCGCATTGTCACCCATTCGTTTTGCGGGAAGATCCTGTTTCAATTTCGCGTGGTAACCTTCTTCACGTCGACTCACGATATCAAGTAAATTAAGTGAAAGGGGCTTAAAATCAAATTCGTAGAGCGCAGCGCCACTGTCGGGCTTAAAGTACGCGCTCAGAATGTTGGACTCGACAATCACTTCCTCACGGCCATCACAGTCAAAATCGGTCATTTGAACACGCACTCCCCTTTTTTTCTCAATCCGATCGAATTCCGTTTCGGCCCTAATGAGATGCTGATAGATCGGATATCGCAGATTTGGGAGATACAATCCACCGAAGATCCCGTGCCAATATGGATCATTACATTGAGCAGCCAGCACGTGATCAAGAGCTTTCTTCACCTTGCGTTTGGTCTGAGGGTGAGACGAACTCCGGTATAGCGCTCTTCCACGAGACGAGACGCGCATCATCTTCTTATGCATGTGGTTCGTCTCGGGGTACTTTGCGAGGAAGTTTCTCCAGAACCCCCCCTTAAAAAAAGATTCGTAGGTCTCCAGAATGCCCTGATCCTTTAATCGTTGCTCAAACTCATCATACAAACCATAATGGTGAGCCGGCAACGCCCAATGCATCATCTCTGCATACGATGCATTTGGCAAATAGGTTCGACCGACAGGAGGCATCCTGTCGATGATTTCCTTGAAATGGACGATTCTAATCCAATCATTGTTCTCCGTCAACGCTCCAAAGAACTCTTCGAGCCATCCGTTCTCATGCACATGCATGTACGTTCCGGGCCATCCTCCAAATTTTTCGCCGTCATCTGCGTAAACGACCACCCGATCCCCATCCTCTGTCGCGAGACCTCTTAGGTGTTGGATAAGATCGTTGACCGCGCCGAACGGAATTGAGTACCGAAGCATCTTACTGATGGGAAAAATGCCCACCTGGTATCCCTGCTCCTCGGTGACGTAGTATCCCTGGAGTTCCTCCTCGGAGAATCCTGCGTACTTGAAATGAGTGTCATCGACGACTATATATCGAAGACCGGCCTCCGCAATCGATTTCGCCAGATGCTGTTCCCACACCCGCTCGGCAAGCCAGATACCTTCCGGACGGGTTTTGAAATGGCGCTTGATCGCACGATTCATCAACTCCAATTGATCTGATTTATCCTCATCCGAGATGACGGAGAGAATGGCCTCATAGTAGGCTCCTCCCATCATCTCGACCTGGCCCGATTGGACGAGTGATCGCAGTTCCGCAATGAACTCCGGTTTTGACTTCACCAGCCAGTCGAGAAGTGTCCCCGTGAAGTGCTGCGCGAGCCTGATAGCGGGATACTTTTTCAGCGTCTGGAGAAACGGAGAATAGGCCTTCTGATAGGCCTCTTCGACAACCCAATCAAAGTTGCCTAACGGTTGATGATTATGAATTCCAAGTACAAGATTGATAGTTTTCAGTCGTGATATACCTTCGAGCTTGTTGGAAACCTACAGTTCAAACCGAACACCCACTCTCACGCGACGAGGGTCATAGTAGGCACCCGGATCCTCGAGTTCACCCCCAATACGCCCGCTCGAGTCTATCCATCTAACATTATTTGTATTCAAAAGATTTCTGACGTCCGCAAAAACAATAATTCCCGTCTTATTAGACGGATCCAGGGAGAATCTTCTCGTCAGTTTCAGATTTACAACAACGAAACTGCTCATTCTCCGGTTATTCGGCACAAGAACTTTGGTGGTGTCAAGCGGCGAGAAGCCATCGCGGGTCGGAAAATAGGTATAGGGCCGGGCGGAGTTGAACAGCACGATGAGATTCACATCGATATCGCCTTTCAAATGGAAATCCGCGTCCAGTTTTACCGTATGTCGTTGATCCCAGCTCAGTGGAAACGTTTGAGATGCCAGGGGAAATCCCCATTGTTCATAGTTGATTCGCTGACCGACATATTCGCTCACCCCCTCGGTTACCATGTACGTGTACGAAAGACTCCCCGTCACGCGCTCGTGTTGTTCACGGTGCAGGACGAACTCAATCCCGGACGCGTTAGCCTCCGCATTGTTTACATATGATCCAAATCCATAATCACCGGAGAACTTACTGTCGAACGGCACAAGCGTTTTCGAATCGATTTGGTTTCGAATTGCCTTTCGGAAATACGTTGCTGAGGCAACGACATCGTCGCTGATGCCGTGCTTGAAACCGACTTCCCATGACACCGTACGCTCAGGCTCAAGGTCAGGATTTCCCGCAGAGACGTTCTTGGCACCGCTTCGCAGTATCGCAGGGTTGATTCCCGAATAGAGATAATCAAACAAGGGAAACTGAAAATAGTGTCCAAAGTTCGCGAAGAAGAAGCTCGAAGGTCCGACAGGAGCCGCAAATGAAATACGCGGACTGAATTGATGTTTGAGTTTCGTTCGAACGGAGCCGCTCACCACCTGCTCAAATTCTTTGGGTCGGATAGGAATGAATTCGACAATCGGACGTTCAGCACGCGGATCGAAGAAATCCCACCGGATTCCGACACTGAGATTTGATCCTTCATCCACAAGTTCCACCTTGTCCTGCAGGAAGACGCTCCCCGTTCTCGGCAGATACAAATATGCGTTGCTGTAGTTGAGAAGGGGCGCATCGACGAGAGGTTTTCCAAAATAGGTCAGCTGCGGCTCGTACTTCACGAGGTCCGAATGGATGTCATATTGATTGACCTCGAAGCCCAATTTGAGAAGGTGCATGGTGGAGATATGCTGAGTGAAATCTCCCTTGAGGGTATAGATGGTCTGCTTCGTGTCTGACCACCAATTCCGATCTCCGCCGATCACATAACGCAGGAAGAAATCATACTCATGAGGCAGGAGAGAAAGCTCCTGTTTTGCCCGGGTATTGATTCGCGAACGCATGTGGAACGCGCTCGCACTAATCGTGTAATATGAACGCTGTGTCAGCGTGTGCGATAGTGTCGTCGAAAACCTCACTGCGTCCCTCGATCTCGTAGGGAGACCATTGAGATTGAATCTCCAGCTGAACTCGTAGTCATGCCATTCACGGACGGAATAGAGTCCTGTCGTGCTGATCCGCAATGTGGGACTGAAATGATACTCGATCTTACCAAAACCGCTGATCTCTTGATTGACCGGAGATTGAAAGAACCGGTTGAAATCCTGCCACCATCGCGTATCGGTCAGCGTCACATTGGTTGCTGTGAAATAAAAGAGTTTGCGCTTCACGATCGGCCCACCGGCCGACAATTCCAGCTCACTAAAACGATCCTGTTGACGGTTCCATCGCTCCGGCAGCCACCCATCTCTCTCATATCGCACGGAAAGGTTGTGCACGTCACTGCCACCTTTCGTGATCACATTGACAACACCCGACATAGCATTTCCATACTCTGCATCGAATCCGCCGGTGTGTACCGTGAGACCAGTAATGGAACTGCGCGGGAGATTCGTTCCCAAACCGCCTGTAATAACGTCCTGTGCAGGGATTCCGTCGATCAAGTAGATGACCTCTGAGGTTCTTCCTCCCCTCACATTCCCTTCGAGTGTCGTCCCGGGCTGAAGGCTCAGCACCTCAGAGAAACTCGAAATAGGAAGGCGCTCAATTTTTGCCTCATTGATCGAAAATGCAGTTGCCGCGAGGTCTTTTTGGATCAATGGACGCTCCGCACGCACTTCTACGATCTCCATTTCAATGGCAGTCTGGCTTAGATCAGCATCAATCCGAGTTTTCAAATCTGGGAGGATCGTCACTTTTTTGACAATAACCGATGCATACCCCACCATGCTGAAACGGACATCGTACACCCCCGCCCGAACATTGTTGATCAGATAGGTTCCATCCCCGTTCGTGGAACCTCCAAAGGTCGTTCCGATGATCAGGATATTCACGCCGACAAGCGGCTCCGCCGTCGCTTTGTCCACGACCTTCCCTTCAAGCATACCAGTTGTTCCGGCGAGCAAGTGCGCATGCAATGCTACAACCAGCAGTAGCAGAGAGAGACAATAGTTTGTTTTTGATTTCATACGGAGCCTAGGCTACCATTCGCGACAGGGGAGATCAGTTCGAATGCTCGTACAAACCTTGGGATCAATCCAAGCGGTGACGTGACACAATCCATACTCGCCTGCTATCGCTTCGACGTCAGCCACCTTGTCGAAAACCTTGAGACGGAATCGAAGGGCAAAAAACTCCTCTTCGGAAATGCGTCGGAGGGAACAGGAAGGATCCGGCGCGTATCGAAATAAGTCCTCCCGGAGATCCCTTCCCGCATCATCGCGATAATCCCACGTATAGATGAGAACCAACGTATCGTTCGGATTCATCGTCAACTTTCCCGTTGACGGGTTGAATTTCCCCCTTGCCCAGTTCGCCGGAGTCAGCTTGAATGTCCTTCTGAATCGAACGTCTCTTTTCGCCGTTATCGTGCCGGTACCCTCCAGTATCCCCTTTGCCTCGAGCGTCTCATCAAATGTATTGATAACGAAGAGATCGATTCGGACGCTATTCTCCGTTCGAGAAAGTGCATAACGGCCCCGGATTTCTCCTTTGAAGACGTCCCGCGGATCCCGATAGAGAGGAAGCGTCTCATCGCATCCGATGAATCCGAGACTCATCGTCAGAGAAAGAGCGCAGCCCATAGCAAACACGGAGCGGATTGTCACGGGTTGAGAGAATAGAAAGCTCATTCCGGTCTCATCTGTGGAAAAAACAGGACATCCCGAATTGATGTTTGATTCGTCATCAGCATCACCAGACGGTCGATACCAATTCCGAGGCCGGCGGTCGGCGGCATCCCATACTCGAGCGCTCGAAGAAAATCTTCATCAAGGAGCTGGGCTTCCTGATCCCCCTTTGCCCGCAGTCGTGACTGTTCCTCAAAGCGCGCACGTTGATCAAGGGGATCATTGAGTTCAGAAAATGCGTTGGCGATTTCCTGACCGTTCACGATCAGTTCAAATCGTTCCACGAGGCCTGCTTCACTCCGGTGTTTTTTGGCCAACGGGGACATCTCGACGGGATAGTCGGTGATGAACGTCGGCTGGATGAGCTTTGGCTCGACCAGTTCTCCGAAAATTTCATTAATGATGCCACCGATACCCAACCCGTGCTCGATTTCCAAACGAAGCTCTTTTGCGATGCCACGTAATTCCTGTTCGGACTTCCCGCGCAAGTCCCTCCCCGTATATTCCCGAATCGCATCAAACATTGTAATGCGTTTGTAGGGGGGTGTGAAATCGACCTCTATCCCCCCGACTGAGACTTTTGTGCCATTGTGAACGGATCGCGCGACGTCAGACACGAGTTCTTCCACAAGCTCCATCATCCAGACATAGTCCTTGTACGCGACGTACAGTTCCAGCATCGTGAATTCAGGATTATGCGTTCGGTCCATTCCCTCGTTTCGGAAGTCCTTTGAAATTTCATAGACGGCCTCGTATCCGCCGACTATGAGTCTCTTGAGATACAACTCATCGGCGATCCGCAGGTAGAGATCAATATCCAGAGCATTGTGATGCGTGATAAAGGGTCTGGCTGATGCACCCCCATAGAGGGGCTGAAGAATCGGCGTCTCAACCTCTAAGTACCCGCGTCTGTCCAGGAAGTTACGAACTGAGCTTACGATCCTGCTCCGCCTCACAAAGACCTCGCTCACTTCGGGATTGACCACAAGGTCTACATATCGTTGACGATATCGTAACTCCTTGTCTGAGAATGGATCGAACACCACCTTGTTTCCATTTTCATCAACCTTCTCCTTGACGATCGGGAGTGGACGGAGCGACTTCGACAGCAACGAGACCTCATTTGCATGAACAGAGATCTCTCCCATCTTTGTTCGAAATACAAAGCCTCGAACGCCAATGATATCGCCGATATCAAGAAGCCTGAAATTTTCGTACCACGTTCCAAGGTCATCCCGCTTGAGATAGACTTGAATCCGACCCGTCGAATCCTGGATGTGGCAGAAGGAAGCCTTTCCCATTCTTCTGACCGACATGATTCGACCGGCTATGCTCACTGTTTGTTGCGGCGAATCGTCCTTGAAATTCTCCACGAGCGGACGCGCATACGCGTCCACACCAAAGTGCGGAGGATATGGATCGATGCCGTTTTGACGAAGACGCTCCAACTCCTCGCGTCTGCGTCGGATCAACACATTGATATCCTCGATCACCGTAGAGGGATCGACTTCTGGAGTCCTCTGATTTTTTTTCTCAGCCATGTTATTTATCGAGAGAATGAAAAATTTCTGCAACGCCTTCGACGCTCAAGTCGAATGCACGTCGGGTTGAAACATCATGCGACAACCGGAAGGATAGCCGAAGGTCAGTCCATGTCACCGGGGAATAACACATTAGACTCGGGGACGACATTAACACGACATTCTCGACGGTACAATTCACGCGGCAACCACAACCTCGCCGTCATGTCATTCCGGCAAGCGCCCGGAGTGCTTTCACCTCTGCGATCGTGAGATATCGCCATCTTCCACGCGCAAGCCGCTCTGTGGTAACACCACAAAAAGAAATCCTGTCAAGCCTCTTAACATCGTACCCAAGTTCTTCAAACATGCGGCGGATGATGCGGTTCCTTCCTTCCACAACGGTGACAATGGCTTCGAGCCGCCGGGAACGAGGAAGAATTTCAACGCGTTCGGCCTTCGCCTTACCATCATCGAGACGAACACCGCGACGAAGTTTCTGAAGCGACAACTCCGTGAGCTCTTTGTCCACGCGGACATGATAGACTTTTTCCAGACCGGTGGTCGGATGCATGAGCGCGTGGGCAAGTTCTCCTTCGTTCGTAAAAAGCAATACTCCCGTTGTATTGCGATCGAGTCTTCCTACAGGATAGATCCGCTCTTTCTGTTTTACATAGTCCATGACGGTGGTCCGACCGCGTTCATCGCTCATGGTTGTGATACAGTCCTTGGGCTTGTTCAGGACGATGTACACCGATTTCTGTGCAAGAGTAACCGGCTGGCCCTGGACACTCACTCGATCACGGTCAGGATTCACCTGGACGCCAAGTTCCGTCACGATCTTCCCATTTACCTTGACGACGCCGGAAAGAATGAGTTCGTCATTCTTTCGTCTGGAGCCCTTCCCGGCCATCGCCAGGAATTTGTTCAGGCGAATAGTTTTTTTATGAACGTCTGGACTTTTTCTTTCCACTCTTGCCATCGCGATCTTGCATGATGCTCCTCAACTTCCTGTCGAGATTCGTTTGTTACCTCCACCACATCTTCGCCTGCGAAAGATGCTTCAGCGAGGAGGACTTGTTCCGATTTCTGTTCCACATCGAGATCGCCGGCCTCATCGGCGGACGATATCTCAGGCTGGATGACCGGATTCTTCTGCGGCCCTATCTCCGGTGCTTCTGCGAGGCGTTCGGGCTGCAATTCCTCGACCTTGGAGGTCATTTCTGATTGGGGCAGGGGTAATTCCTCCCCACGTCTTCGGCTGGCATCCGGATCTTCGATGGGTTCCGAAATCTCGGGTTGCATATCCAAACGCGGATCAAACGACACGAACGGGCTTTCACCCGATTCGAGGATGTCCGCATTCCCTAAGAATGGCGGGAGTGGCACCGGCGAATCGGACTGCTCAAAAGGAATCTCGGTTTGACCTTCGATCGATTTCGGGCGTCGCACTTTGATGTCGCGCGTCCGCTCTTTGGGAACAATCTGAACGGATTCATCCATATCAGCCTTGCGCTTGGGGATATGAGGAAGTCGCGATTTGAAGTCTTCTGCCTCACGCTTGAGTTTCTCGGCTGCGTGTTGCGCTTCCAGCATACGTCGTTCGGTCTCGAATTGGCTTTCCCCGAGAATTTCTTCGATTTCACGCGGCCTGGGCAAATCGGTAACGCTATTCAGGCCAAAGTGCATCAGGAATTGTCTCGTCGTGCCGTACAACAATGGTCGTCCAACCGTATTCGCGCGTCCGGTGATCGTCACGAGATCTTTCTCGAGAAGCGACTTCAGAACATAGTCGCAATTGACTCCTCGGATTGCCTCGATCTCCGGCTTGGAGATCGGCTGTTTGTAGGCGATGATAGACAGCGACTCTAGAGCGGACTGCGAGAGCTTTCGCCGCGATTGCTCCCAACTCAGCAATCCAATCCACTCCGCATATTCCTTTTGAGTAGCGAAGAGATATCCTCCGCCGACGCTAATGATGCGGTAGGGCCGATCCGCCGATATGTACTCCTCGTTCAACGCCGCAACTCCGTTTTCTATTTCCGAGGATTCCAATTCGCGCTGTTCGAGTCCGTTGGAAGACTCGCTGTAGAGCGAACGCAGATCCTTGACGCTCAGGGGTTCGTCGGACGAAAAAACGAGCGCTTCGATCAGACTCTTGAGCGTTGTCGGTATCTGGAGCGTTTTCTTCTCCACTATGGCCTTCTGATCTTCCATACCCTACGCCAGTCTCCTCATCAGTGACAATTCACCGAACGATTCGTGTTGTTTCGCCACGATTGTCTTTGAACGTATCATCTCCAGGAGGGCGAGAAATGTTACGACAATCCTGATCTTCTCTTCCATCTCGCCGGTAAGTTCCGCAAATGTGGATTCTGATCGTTTTGAAAAGAACTTTGTAATGAATTCAATTTGCTCATCGATCGAGACATGGAGCTTGATGATTTCATGCACGAACTTCTTCGGCATTCGTTCAATCGCAAACTTGAAGGAGGCGATGAGATCAAACAAGGTCACGTCTCGGAGCAAATCACCATCATCCTGCTCCGGAATAATCTTGACATCATGCTCAAATGAACCCCGTAAGAAGATCTTCCTCCGTTCGGATTCCATCTCCGCCATCGAGCCGGTGAGTTCCTTGAATCGCTTGTACTCGACAAGTCGCTTCACGAGATTTGCCCTGGGGTCTTCCTCTTCCTCTTTTCCCGGCTCGGGGGGTAACAAGAGTTTGACTTTGATCTGCATCAGTTCCGCCGCCATCACCAGGAATTCTCCCGCTACTTCAAGGTCGAGTGATTCCATATAGTGCACGTATTCGAGAAATTCCCGTGCGATGCGCGAAATGGGGATATCGTAGATATCGAGTTCATCCCGTTTGATGAAGAAGAGGAGCAGATCCAGCGGGCCTTCGAAATCCACCAATTTGATGGTATACATAGCGCTCTCTCTGAATCGTTAGCCCAGTTGCATCGCGTTATGGACTTCACTCATCGTTCGGGCAGCTGTTTCCCTCGCTCTCCGTTCACCCTCAGCGAGAATGCCTCGAACTTCTTTGATGTTGGACTCAAAATACGATCTTCGCTCACGGTGTGGCGCGAGGTCTTCAACAATTCGATCCGCACATCGTTTCTTACAATCAACGCACCCGAGCGCTCCGCTCTCACATCCCGTTCGAATTTCCTGCGTCTCCGCCGAATTGAACTTCTGATGATAATTGAATACGAGACAAATATCCGGCCTGCCGGGATTCCCTTTTCGCACTTTGAGAGGATCTGTCACTGCAGTGCGCGTCTTCGCGAGAATGGTTTCCGGGGAATCCGAAAGAAGGATTGTATTGCCGAGGGATTTGCTCATCCGGTTGCCATCGAGGCCTGTCAATCGCGCGAATTTTGTCAGTTGTCCTTCTGGTTCTGGAAAGACGGGCTTCGCGGGAGAGTACTGTGTGTTGAACCGTCGCGCGATTTCCCGCGTGATCTCGATATGCGGCAGCTGATCTTCGCCGACCGGCACAACTTCGCCTTTGTAGAGCAGGATATCAGCGGCTTGCAGTACGGGGTATCCGAGATGACCGTAGGCGACGGTCTCAAGTTTTAGGTCGCGCACCTGTTCCTTGAGCGTGGGATTTCTCTCGAGCCGAGCCGTCGTCACGAGCATCGAGAAGATGAGATGCAACTCAGCGTGTTCCTTGACCTGCGACTGACGAAACATCGGACTGATGCTCGGGTCGATTCCCGCGGCCAGCCAGTCGATCACCATCTCAAGGGAATTGCCCTGAATCTCCTTCGAGTCCGGATTCGTGGTTAGTGCGTGATAATCGGCGACAAGATGATAGTTCTGATACTCCTTCTGAAGTTCCACCCAATTTTCCAGAGCGCCAACCAGATGTCCAAGATGCAGTTTTCCTGTCGGGCGCATGCCGCTGAGAATTACCTTTTTCCGCTGAGACAATCCGTTGTTCTTCTCCTTCACGTACGCGAAATGCCATCCCCACAATGGGGGATGGTACACACGATGGACTTCAATTCATGAACAAGTAGGGTTTCCATCCTTCATCTACCCTACCCGAGAAATTCCTGAGGAACATCACGTGGTTGGGACGAAATGGTTTTCGGTGGAGCTGCATATGGGAATCGGCGGGAGTCCTGTCCCCCTTCTTGTTGTTGCACCGTACACACGCACAGACAAGATTCTCCCATGAATCGGTTCCTCCGCGTGCTTTTGGGATAATGTGGTCTACGGTCAGAGGGACATCCCCCCGTCCGCAATACTGACACCTGTGACTGTCGCGACGAAGGATATTCTTCCGAGAGAGGATGATCTTCTTGTAGGGGACCCGGACAAAAAGAGATAACCTCACAATGCTTGGCAAGGGCATGGAGATGCGGACTGAGCGCACTAGATCTCCATTCCGAGCTTCCACAAGCTCTGCCTTTCCAAGATAGAGGAGAATCACTGCTTTTCGGACATTACACACACTCAAGGGCTCGTAATTGTGGTTGAGCACGAGCACCTTGCGATTCATCTTTCCATTCGGCCTGTAGCTCTCAACGACGGTACTGAAGTCCTAGCACCTCCTTGGTTCGAGAAGATATGGTTATTGAATGACAAAGTCCTTGAACATGACCCACTATTGGTATGAAAAATATAGCATAAACGTCGCGCAGAGTCAAGAAGGGTAGATTTTTCGCTTATCGGGACTAATTTGACAGTCGGGATCGATTCTGCAACTCCTTAATGCTATCCCCTCCAAATTTTTCCAAAAACGCATTGGCGAGCACGGGTGCAATCGCGGCTTCACCAATCACGGAGCATGCCGGTACTGCACATAC
>Ga0208244_100813_pt1 | contig 23506 bp, 31 predicted proteins | sample SubbioCR12Aug_5A_FD_184828 | JGI IMG/M metagenome (GOLD analysis project Ga0208244, IMG submission 184828) | Serpentinite rock and fluid subsurface biosphere microbial communities from McLaughlin Reserve, California, USA - CR12Aug_5A (SPAdes) | ecosystem: Environmental > Terrestrial > Deep... | reverse complement strand
AATATTGTTTTTGACCGTTTAAAACAAAAGCTCTTTTAATCATAAAAATACATAGGTTAAGTTAACTCCCAAGACTTCATTTTACCAAGTTTAGGAGTGTTACCTATGTATCTCATCAACCGCAGAGCTGCAGCTTAAATTTATGCACATCAAATTTTTTAGATCAGATTTCATTTAAAGACGCAAAAATTGCTGGTGGGAAGGGTGTTTTTTTGGTGTTTCGTAATCTCGACAGAAAGCGTTGAGATCGTAGAATAAAATGTGTATAAATTTACTTGACATTCGTTTCCGAAGATGTACAATAAATGTATATTATTGGAAACGATGTTTATGAGATCTAAAAATCATAAAATTAGAAAAATATCTAAATCAGAGGCAATTATTAAAAATATAGAAAATCTGCCATATTTTTCTATTGATAATTTTGCCTTTGAAAAAGACAGAAACTATCTTAAAGTTACGCTTTCTCGATTGGCTAGAAGAAAAAAGATAATTCCCTTAAAAAGGGGATTTTATGTTTCTCGTCAGTATCTCGATAATCTTGAAAAGAAAAATTTATTTAATGATTACTTAGAATTTATTACCAACATTTTATATTCGCCATCGTATCTTAGTTTAGAATATGTTTTATCCGAGTATAACATTTTAAGTGAATCTTCTTATAACTTCACCGCGATCACTAAAAATAAAACCAATAAATTTAAAAACGAATTTGGTATTTTCGGTTATCATCATCTTAAGGACGAATTATTCAACGGTTTTGACATTATTGAAAATAATGATTTTTTAATTTATAAAGCAACCAAAGTTAAAGCGCTTTTTGATTTTTTATATTTAAGAAAAAATATTTTAATTAACAAAGAAATAATTGATGCCTTGCGATTGAATCTTGATAATTTTAACAAAAAAGATATTATAGAATTTAAAAAATTTGTCATTTTAGAAAATTCCAAAAAAATGAAGCAAATATTTATTAGTCTTTTTAAGGAAAGAGTATGAGCGAGACAACAAATTTTATCAAAAAAATTTTGAACGAACGCCCTAAAGCTTCTTTAATTTTTAAAAGAAATATTATTAAAGAATATTTGCAAATTTTGATTTTAGATTTTATTTATAAACATCCCAAATATAGCAATTTAATTTTTTATGGTGGTTCTTGCTTGACACATTGTTTTAATCTACCAAGACTTTCAGAAGATCTTGACTTCGTTGATCTCAAAAAGAAGATTAATTTAACTGAATTAAATAATGATTTGAAAAAATTTATTAAAAATGAACTTAAGCTGGAGGTTATTGCTAAAGCCCAAAAATTTCGAGTTTATTTGAAATTTCCGATTTTGAAAGAATTAAAATTGGCCAGTCGTTCTAATCGTTCTGAATCAGATTTTTTGTTGCTTAAAGTTGAAGTTTTTTCTGGTTTTAATTTTTGCCGAAATTATAAAACAGAAATTAAACCACTTTTTAAATTTAATCGATCAATTTTAGCCAAAACATTTGATTTATCAACTCTAATGGCGACAAAAATCAAGGCAATTTTATTTAGAAAATGGGAGAAAATAGACAAAAAAGGAAAAATTTTAGCAAAAGTAAAGGGTCGTGACTATTTTGATTTAATGTGGTATTTAGAAAAAGGAATTAGTCCGAATCTAGGTTGTTTAAAAGAATTTAGAAATCCAGAAGATTTAAAAGTAAAGCTTTTGAAAATAGTGAACAAAATTGATAGTCAGAGCATTATTTTTGATCTTGAAAATTTGATTGAAGATAAAAATTTTGTAATCAATTTGGGAAAAAATATTAAAGATATTTTGAAAAGAAATATTAATGAAAAATTAAAATAATAATTTTATGCACATTAAATTTTTTAATGATTTGAATTTTCGAGACGCAAAAATTGCCGGTGGCAAGGGCGCGTCGCTTGGCGAGATGACGCGAGCTGGCATTCCAGTCCCGCCTGGTTTTGTCGTTTTGGCCAGCGCTTTCGAGGATTTTATTGCCGAAAATGATTTGAATGTAGAAATCAATGCGCAACTAAAAAAAGTTAACATTAAAAAGATTTCAACTGTGGAAAAAGTTTCTAAGTTTTTGAGGAGTATAATTATTCGACAAAAGATATCAAAAGAAACAGAAAAACAAATTTTGTCTGCTTTTGATAAATTAAAAGCAAAATATGTAGCGGTTCGTTCTTCAGCCACAGCCGAGGACTCTAAAGTAGCGGCTTGGGCTGGTCAATTAGAAACTTATCTTGGTATTGAAAAAAACAAGTTTTAAAAATGGTAAAAAATTGTTGGTCATCACTTTTTACACCAAGGGCGATCTTCTATCGGATTGAAAAAAAATTACACGGTAAAAAAATATCAGTCGCTGTCGTGGTGCAGAAAATGATTGAATCGGAAATAGCTGGCGTGGCTTTCACTGTTCATCCAGTAACCCGTGATACCAATCAGATGGTTTTAGAAGGTTCTTGGGGTTTGGGCGAATCAGTGGTTTCCGGCAAAGGAACACCTGATACCTATGTGATGGATAAAAAGAAAATGGTAATTTTAGATATTAATATTAATACTCAAACAACAGAAATTACCAGAATTGGCAAAATTACTAAAGAGAGAAAAGTACCCAAATCAAAAGCTGGTAAACAATGTTTAAATAACAGGCAAATCATTGAATTAGCAAAAATTTGTCAAAAAATAGAAAATCATTATGGTTTCCCTTGTGACATTGAATGGGCTTTGGCTAAAGGTAAATTTTATATTACTCAATCAAGACCGATTACAACTTTATAATTATCTAAAAAATAAAATAATTATTTGACTAAAAATAAATTATAACCTATAATTTTAAATAGGGCCTTTTTATTATCGCGCCTTATAATTTCGTTTATTGCGAGCATGGCTCATAAAAAGCGTTCCAGATGAATAAATTTTAATATATGGCTTCTGAACAAGTTGAAGAAATCAAATCTAAATTAAATATCGCCGAAGTGATTGCTGAATATGTTAAATTAATTCCCGCTGGTTCAAATAGCATGAAGGCACCATGTCCTTTTCATAAGGAAAAGGTGCCGAGTTTTTTTGTTTCTCAGGATAAACAAATTTGGAAATGTTTTGGCTGTGGTAAGGGTGGTGGACTTTTTGATTTTATCATGGAAATAGAAGGGATTGATTTTCCTCAAGCGCTGAGAATTTTAGCAAAAAAAGCCGGCGTTGAGTTAAGAGCAACTGGTGACTATCATTTAATTAGTCAACGAACAAAAATTTTAGATATTTGTCGTGAGGCAGCTAATTTTTATCAATGGTTTTTATTAAATTCCTCTGGTGCCCAAGAAGCCAGAAATTATTTAAAGCAAAGAAAAATTTCTGAAAAAATAATAAAAGAATGGCAAATTGGTTATGCGCCGAATGATTGGCGGGTGCTTTATCAAAATTTAATAAAAAAAAGATATAAAGAAGAAGATATTTTAGCGGCTGGTTTAATTGTCAAATCAAATGATGGTGGTTATTATGATCGCTTTCGCGGCCGAATCATTTTTCCGATTAATGATGCTTTTGGTAATACGGTTGCTTTTACTGGTCGGATTTTGCCAATTTTAGAAAAAGAAGAAACTCCGAAATATGTTAATTCACCAGAAACAATAGTTTATAGTAAATCACGCATTCTTTTTGGTTTAGATAAAGCTAAACTTGAAATTAAAAAAAGAAATTATACGATTTTAGTTGAAGGAAACGTTGATGTGATTAGTTGTCATGAAGCAGGAACAAAAAACACGGTTGCAGTTTCTGGTACGGCCTTAACTTTAGAACAAATAAAAATTTTGAAAAGATATTCGTCTAACCTAATCTTAGCTTTTGACTTTGACGCTTCAGGTCAAGCTTCGACAAAAAGGGGAATTGATGTCGCCTTGTCGCAGGAAATGAATTTAAAAGTAGTGGTTTTGCCTTTCGGTAAAGATCCTGATGAGTGTATTAAAAAAGATAAAAAAATTTGGTTACAAGCAGTCAAAGATTCCAAGCCGATTATGGAATATTACTTTGATTCAGTTTTTAAGGATTTTAAAACTAGCGATGTTCGAGAGCAAAAAAGAGTGGTCAAAGATTTATTACCGATGATCGGCAAGATTGGTAATTTGATAGAACAAGATTTTTGGTTAAAAAAATTAACTGAGATGGCTAGCGTTTCTTATGATATTGTGCGTCAAGAAATGCAAAAGAAAATTAAAAATTTAAAACAGCCAAACGAAGAAGAGGATAATTTGGTTAAAATTGATCATGACAATTTAATACAAGAACGATTTCTGGGAATGTTAATTATTTTTCCCGACCAAATTGCTTCTTTTTACAATGAAGTAGAGGAAGAATTTTTCAACAGTGAAAAGTTAAAAAAAATTTGGCGAGAAATTAGAAAAAAATATAGTCAAGTTTCTTTAGAGAATGGCTATCTTTCCATTGATGAGTTAAAGAACAAGATTGATGATCAGGAAACAAAAAAATGTATTGATTTTTTAATTTTGGCCGTTGAAAAAGATTTAACGCAACTAGACAAAAGGTCAGTTGACAAAGATCTGGAAATTTTATTTAGAAGAATTAAGAAAATTTATATTTTTAAAAAAATTCAAGAACAAGAAAAAAAATTAATGATAGCCGAAAAAGAAAAGAATAAAGAAGAAATACAAGAAATTTTTAATAAGATTTCAATTTTAACACAAGAACTAAAAAATTGTTAAAATGGCAAGAAAAAAAACAAAAGTTAAAAGGAGTGCTAAGAAAAAAATATATTTAATTTTTAATCCGGAAAATGTTGATGCCTTAATAAAAAAGGGTAGAGCGCGTAGTTTTGTTACTGAAGATGAAATTATTTATTCTTTTCCGCATAATTTAGGTAAGTATATTGAACAGCTTGAAGATTTGCTTGATCGGGTCGATGAAGCCGGAATTAGGGTGGTTGAGTCTGGTGATAGTTTTTTCGAAGAAAAGAAAGAGGAAATGATTGGCGTTGGCAAAGAAAAGAAAAAGAAACTTGGGCCAGAAAGCATTGACCTAGATAAGTTGTCAGAAGATTCAATTCAAATGTATCTTAAGGAAATTGGTCGAGTGCCACTTTTAACTTCAGAAGAAGAGGTTGAGTTAGCCAAAAGAAAGGATAAGGGCGACCTGATGGCTACCCAGAAATTAGTTGAATCTAATTTGCGCTTGGTTGTTTCGATTGCTAAAAGATTTATTGGTTATGGTTTGACTTTTCTAGATTTAATTCAAGAGGGTAATATCGGTCTTTTTCGGGCAGTCGAGAAGTTTGATTGGAAAAGGGGTTATAAATTTTCTACTTATGCGACTTGGTGGATTAGACAGGCGGTTACAAGATCATTGGCTGATCATTCAAGAACGATAAGAATTCCGGTGCATATGGTTGAAATACTAGGCAAATTTCAACAGGCCTCACGTTTTTTATTGCAGGTTTTAAATCGTGAACCAACTCCAGATGAAATTGCTGCTGAGGTAGGGGAAGATTCTAATAAAGTTCGTTCATTGCTTGAAATTTCGCAAGAAGTCGTTTCTTTGGATAAAACTATTGGACGGGATGATGATAAGGATACGGTTATTGGTGATTTTATTGAGGATTTGAAAACAATTACACCAGATCGAGCAGCAGCGATTAAACTTTTGAGAGAATATATTTTAGAAATAGTTAAAGAATTGCCAGATCGAGAAAAAAGAATTTTAGAAATGCGATTTGGTTTACTTGATGGCATTGCCCATACTCTTGAAGAGGTTGGAGCCAAATTCGACGTAACTCGCGAAAGAATTAGACAGATTGAGGCTAAGGCTTTGGAAAAAATTCGAGAAATGAAAGGAGTTGACAAAATTAAAGATTATTATTAAATTTTACTTCTTAAAATTTAGCAACTATAAACCATAAACATTAAACCATAAACAGAGTAAACAAAAATGAGTTTAAAATTTAGAGAGTGGCAAGTTTATAATGACGCGAGAAATTTTAGGCAAGATGTAAAAAAAAGTCATTTCTAAAATTTATAAAACAGAATACGAACTGAAATCATAACTAACCAGAGCCTTAATTTCTATTATTTTGAATATAGCTGAGGGAGCTTATCGAAAATCTGATAAAGACCTATCACACTTTTTAAATCAGGCAGACACATCAGTTAATGAGGTAATCGCTTGTTTCGATATATGTTTAGATGATGGTTATATTAATAAAGATCTGCATCAGAAATTTTTAGAAAAAGGCGAAAAATTAATTGCTCAATTAGCCGGCCTCCGTCGCTTCTTGAAAAAATAAGCAAAATAGTTTATAATTAATTTGTTTAAAGTTTATTGTTCACACTTTCTTTTTATTGTTTTGTTTAAGGTTTATAGTTTAAAGTTTATTGTTCATTTATATATATATTCCGGGGTAGCTCAATGGTTAGAGCGACTGACTGTAGTACATTTCAAAGACAAACTGCAGCTCTCCGAAGTAATTCGGAGTGAAAAACGAGGTGAATTGTCCCGTCACAGAGGGATCCCGCATTCTTAATTTTTATAATAAGGTGCTGGGACGGGAAGCCTAAATTTGCTAAATAGCAAACATGGTAATCCGCAGCCAAGACCCAACGTTGTTGGGTAAGGTTCAGAGACTATCTTGAAAAAGAGTACTGAGCAAATTAATTATTTGTTTGGGAAGCGCCTTGCATCCTATTATTTTTTTGAATAGGATGATGATATAGTCCATCCCCAGTAGAAATATTGGGATAAGTGTAATCAGTAGGTTGTGGGTTCGAGTCCCACCCCCGGAGAAAATATTTTAAATAAAAACAGTTTTAATTAGCTGATTTTTATTTGACAAAAGAGAAAAATTTGATAAAATGTAATATATGTATAGTGAAAGAAGTTCAGAAGAATTGAAAACACTAGAAAATATTATTGAAGGCGGAGAGAAAATAGAATCAAGTCCAAGTTCTGATTTTGAAACTATGAGCGAAGAAGAAATCTTGCGTATACAAAAAGAAGATGAAGAAAAACTTGTAGCAGCACGTCAAGAATTGGATCAGGTTAAAAGCGGTACTGCCGTTGAAGATATAAAAGAAGTTGGTCAACCAGCTTCCAACAATGTAGAAGAGGTTAAAATGGGGGGTGAAACTTATATTGTGGAATATGTGCCGAAAGAAGATCTCTCTCCATTTTTTGGTATGGCTGGTGGTAATGTTGCTTCTGTGAGAGAAGATTTATCTCCAAGAGTTAAAAGATTTGTCAGAAGTCATGAGTTATATCATTTAACAGACAGAGCAAGTTGGGGTGGCGCGCTTGGTCGTGAACTAAGGGCTAATATTATTCCAGGGTTAAAAGATCCTCTTGGTTTAATAGCTACAATTGTCGCCAGTCTTAGTAAAGAAAGATTAAAATTATATATAGACAGAATTAGAAAAAGATATTAAATAATAGCGCTTAGTTTAAAAATCGTCCCATTACCGGAGGTTTGTGGTTTTCGGAGTATCGTCATTTAGACGATTTTTTGATAAGATAAATTTACTAAACATTATTTAATCCTTGCTTATGGTAAAATTAGTTCAACCCGATAAAAAAAAATATATAGTTACCGAGGGGATAGACTATTCTCAGACGGGAAATAAATCTATATGGGGGAACGGTGATTTTGAAACTTTAAAATTATTAAAACGGGAAAAAATTAAAGGAACTTGGCTTAATTTAGCTGCTGGTGATGGTCGGTATAATAATGTTTTACTTGAAAAAGCAGACAATGTTGTTGTGTCTGATATTGATGGGAGCGCTTTGAATAAACTATATCAAGTTACACATAAAAGTTTACAAGAAAAAATATCTTTAAAAGTTTTTAACATTACAAAAAGGTTTCCTTTTGAGAATAATCAATTTGATGGCATTTTTTGTGCTGGCTCACTTCATTTATTTCCAGAAAGTATTTTAAAAAATATTTTCAGTGAAATCGGCAGGATTTTGAAATCTAATGGCAAGATTATTATTGATTTTGCTACCGACGTGAAGAGAGTCTGTGATGATGGCGGGGAATATATTAAGGGGAATGAGCCACGATATACAAAAAATGTAGCTAAGCAAATACTGACGAAACTACTAAGTGCATATGATTTAGTGCTTAAAGAATATATGGTCCCAGATGAAATTATTCACGCACCACAAGGTTTTGACTATAAATTTAGTTGTAACTTCTTTTTAATGATTGGAACGAAGAAATGCTTGGTTTAAAAACAGGTTCTAACTAAACTCACTCCCTCATAAACCCAAACCCAGCTAGAAGAGCCTGTCCGCCTACTGGCGGAAGTCCCATTGCCGGAGCCAAGTAAAGGGCTATCAGTCAATTCTAATATTAAATTGAACGGAGAACGCAAGGTAAAACCAAGCGTTTTTTCGTTTACAGTTGGGTTCTGAAGTATGTAGTCTAAAAATGCTCTTTTTCCTGCAACATCAGAACTCTTTTCAAACATAGTCTTTGCTTTGCGAGCCACAGAAATGACCATAGCTATTGTTGTTTGATAGTCATGGTCTGCTTTTCTGTGTCCCGACATTTCAATTTTAAGGGTCTGTATTTTGTCTTGATAGTCTTGATGTTTCTTGTCAAATATCTTTAGTAATTCACATTTGTTTTCAATATTGATATAATATAGCGATCAAATTACTAACAAGACACTATGAATACTATTGTTCTAAAAAGAGCCACTTTAGAAGACTCTCAAGAAGTCGCTAAGATAGAAAAAGTTGGCAATTCAAAAACCTATTCTAGCAGAACAAAAAAAGATGAAATTGAGAATTTTATTAAAGATGATTTTGTGTTCCTTATCAAAAATAGAGAGACTACTGTTGGTATGGTTTCGTTTAAAATAACAAAGAAAAAAATAGTTCACTATAATGGCCTTGTAATTTATCCTAAATTTAGAAGCAAGGGTTTTGCTAAAAAAGCAATGTTTCTTGCTTTGAGAAGGGTGAGTAAATATTCACGCATTGAATTAGTGGTTCATCCTCATAATAATTCAGCCATTTCGCTTTACTTTTCTTTAGGTTTTATAATTGAAGCTTGGAAAAATAATTATTTCGGCGACGGAGAGCCAAGACTTGTGATGTTAAAAAAATAAAACTTATTTAATTCTAAAATGAAAGAATAGGGAATAAATTAAGGATACTGCTAAACTGAAGTTCATTTTTATACCAATCCAATCAGCAGTTCCGAGCTTGTCCACGAGGGAGGGGTTGGTGGTTTTAGAGAGTATCGTCTTAAAAGCGATTTTTTGGTAGAATTTTTATATATGACGATTGATGATTTAAAAAATATTGTAAAAGACATAGTTGGAAAGGCTAATAATTTAAAACGAAAAATTACCGTAGAAGAAGCCCCAATTAATTATGCTTGTATTTTTTGTCAAAATGAGAAAGAATATAACTTGTTTTTTGAAATAACAAAACAAATGGGTGTGGTTGTTCAAGAAACAGAAACTGGATCCGTGTTTCAAATTTCTCCATTATCTACAGTGGCAGGGACTTTAAAATTATTGAAGATAAGAAAGCCAGATTCAACTAGATCAGAAAGAGGTGACGCTGATTTTACTCTTTCTAATTACAAACAATTTAAAGAAAAAAATCTTTCTAAATCAGGATTTAAACTTGTTCAAAGGGAAAAATTTGAAATGATAGAATATTTAGAACCAGGTGGTAATGCAAGAATATATTTTTCTAATCCGACGTTAGCCGAGATATTGAATATAAAATAAAAAAATATGAAACTGATTCTTGCTTCAGATTTAAGTTTTTTATTTAAATATGGTTATGAATTAACCGGTATTCCAAAAGACCAAATGAGAATTGGTTATATTACCACTGCTTCAAAGGGTGATTGAGGAGATTTTAGTAGAAAATTAAAATATGTTATCAAGGACGCTGGTTACAACTTTGAAGAAATTGATATTGAGGGCAAAACAAAAGAAGAATTTAAAAATATCTTTAAAGATAAAAACATTATCCACGTGGAAGGGGGGAATAGTTTTTATCTTCTTAGGGCAATCAGAGAAACTGGTTTTAAGGAAGCACTGAAAGAATTATTAGAAGAAGGAAGAGCCTATATCGGGACAAGTGCTGGCACGTATATTATGTGTCCGACAATAGAAGTTCCAAATTGGGATGAAACTGGAAAGAGCCGTTTTGGTGTAACTGATTTTACCGCCCTTAATTATTTACCGTTCTTGTTAAAAGTTCATTATAAAGATGAACAGGAATTAAAAATAAAAGAGAAAATGAAGAGTTTGAAATATCCAATTCGTATATTACGAGATGGGCAGGGTATATTTTGTGAAGATGGTGTTTGTAAATTTGTCGGAGATGGACAAGAGGTTATTTTTTAATTAGTTTTAAATTTGAAAATTTTAAAAAATGCTCTATCTGGCGAGATTAAAATAAAAAAGATTACTAATAATCTTTTTTATTTTTTTTTAATTGAATCTATTCAGTGACGATGATTAATTTACTGTTGATGCCACTTAAGTCAGAAATTTCTTGATTTAATTTTTCTAATTCTTGTTTGTTGCCCTCAACCACTAAAACCATAAAGCCAAGACAATGAGATAAGCAGGTCGGTTCTAAATTAACACCCAGTCGATTTCTGATAAAATGACCCTTCTCAGTCAAAAGATTCTGCAGATCATTGACGTTGGCTTGTCGATCTTTGATTAAAACACTAATTGTGCCTAATGATTTATTCATATGGTAATATTATACTAATTTGGTAAAATTAATAAATATGAAAAAGGGCATAATTTTTATTGTTATTCTACTGGTTGTTTTGGTTGTTTTATTTTTTATTTCTGACAATAAAACAGAAAGAGGTAAAAAATTAGAAATTGTTGATTTCCAAAGCTGTGCCGTTGCTAATAATGTTATTTTAGAAAGCTATCCACGACAATGTCGAACAGCTGATGGTCGAAATTTTATTGAAGATATTGGCAATGAATTAGAAAAAAGTGATTTAATCAGAGTAGATAACCCAAGACCGAACCAAAAAATTTTTAGCCCATTAGAAATTAGTGGTCAAGCTCGTGGCTTCTGGTTTTTTGAAGCAGATTTTCCGATTTTACTTTTAGATGAGAAGGCTCAAATAATTGCTCAGACGATCGCGACGTTTCAACCTGACCCGGCAGATGAAAGTGAAGTGGGCTGGATGACAGAAGATTTTATTAGTTTTAAAGCTCAGCTTAATTTTCCAAGTAATTTATCTGGTCAAGCAACTCTAATTTTTAAAAAAGATAATCCATCTGGTTTGATTGAATATGACGATCAATTGATTATGCCAGTTATTTTGCAAAATCAAGAGAGCGTGGCAATCAAAATATTTTTTAATCATAGCCAGCTTGACCCAGAATTTTCTTGTGACAAGGTTTTTGCGGTAGAAAGAGTTATTCCTAAAACTCAGGCAATTGCTCGGGCTGGACTTGAACAATTATTGACTGGGCCAAGCGAAATAGAAAAAATTAATGGATACTTTACTAGTCTTAATGATGGGGTCGAGATTCAAAAATTAGTTATTGAAAATGGCGTAGCTAAAGTTGATTTTAATGAACAGTTAGAATTTCAGGTGGGTGGTTCTTGTCGAGTTAGGGCGATTCGGGCGCAAATCGAAGAAACGCTAAAACAATTTTCAACGGTTGATCGCGTTATTGTCTCGATTGATGGTCGGACTGAAGATATATTACAACCCTGACGGGTTGTAATTTTCAATTTTAAATTATCAATTTTCAAAAGTAAATGACAAACGTGGTAATGAAAATTTTGGTGATTTTGTTGATTTTTTGTGGTGAAAGCTTGGCGATTTTAGCAGAAATATTAGCGGCTCGAGCTTACATTAATCAGCCATTTATTCAAGCTTTTTTAAAGGTTGTTTTAATGATGATTGTTGGTGGTGGTTTTTTGGTCATTGGCTATATTTTAGGCTTTCGTTTATTCCAAAATATTTGGATTATTAGCGTGGTTTCGATTACTTCAATTTTAATTATGGAGCCATTATTAATTTATTTAGTTTTTAATCAGGCGCCGACTAGAGGTGGATTAATTGGTTTTATTTTGGGTGCCCTGGGATTTATGGCGGCTTTGTTTTTATAAATAATTTTTAAATTTATGACTCAATTAAAACAAATTTATAAATGTCAGGTTTGTGGCAATATCGTTGAAGTTTTACACCAAGGACTTGGCGAGTTAGTTTGTTGTGGGCAAGCAATGAATTTAATAAAAGAAAATATGATTGACGCTAGTCAAGAAAAGCACGTGCCGGTGATTGAAAAAATAGAAAGTGGCTTTAAAGTTAAGATTGGCTCAATACCTCATCCGATGGAAGAAAATCATTATATTGAATGGGTAGAATTAATTGTTGATGATTGGGCGATTCGCAAATTTTTAAAGTCAGGCGATCAACCAGAAGTAGATTTTTGTTTAAAAGGCGAAAAAGTTTCAGCCAGAGAGTATTGTAATCTTCATGGCTTGTGGCGTTCAAATTAATTTTAAAAATGAAAAAAGGATTTTCTTTAATTGAAATTATTTTAGCGGTAGCAATCTTTGCTTTGGTGGCAAGTTTTTTTATTTTTGCTTTTATTGAATCTTATAAAATTCACGAAAAAGCTCGGGATTGGCGGATGGCCACTATTTTAGCTGAAGAAGGGATTGAAGCGGTTCGCTCAATTCGTGATTCTAATTATGATAATATTCCCTCAAATCAGTCTTATGGATTAATAATGGAGTCTGAGGGCTGGAAATTAATCAAGGGTTATCAGGAAAAAATAAATAAGTTTAATCGCGAATTAATGTTTGATTCGGATATTTCCAGTTCTAAAGGAATTAGGGTTATTTCAATTGTTTCTTGGCGAGCGCTTGATGGACTTGATCAAAGAATTGAACTTTATTCTTTATTAACTAATTGGCGTTAGAAATTATGTGTAAGTCTTTTACTTTAATTGAACTAATCATCTATGTTGCCTTAACGGTGATTATTTTGAACGTTGGAATTTATTTTACTTGGCAGGTGATTGAATCAAAAATGAAAATTAATGCTTATCAAGAAGTGGGGAGAAATGTTAATTTTGTTTTAGAAAAAATTTCTTTTGAAGGAAAAAGAGCAAAGTCTTTAATAGTTCCAAATTTCCTGGGGGAAGAAACCAATGAACTTTTATTAATGATGCCTGATGGTCAAAAAATAAAAATTTATTTATTAGATAATAGAATTGTTTTGGATAATGATGGACAAATTAATTTTTTAACATCAAATAAGGTAGAAATTGATAGGATGATTTTTAAAAATGTTTCCTCGTCTTTTCCTGGATCATTTCAGATTATTTTAAAAATTAATTATAAAAATTCAGAAGGAAGGGGAGAGAGAGAGGCGATGGTCGAACTCCAGAAAACTATTAACTTAAGAGATAATTAAAGTATTAAAATATGAGAAGAGGATATACGGTTTTAATTGTTGTTTTAGTTTTAGCTTCAATCAGTATTTTATTTACTGCTTCAGCTAATTTTTTGGGTGTTGATGAAATAAAAAATAGCATTACTTATCGCGACTCGGCTATAAATTTTTATATTTCAACAGCTTGTGTCGAATATGTTTTGGAAAAAATTAAAGATGAACCAGATTATGCGACATCAAGTTGGGTGCAAGTAAGAATCGATCGGCTAAAGAATTATTATTGTAGCTATCAGGTTATAAACAAAAACTTGCCGAAAATTATCAATACTAAAAGTGATTTTGAAATTTTTCCTAGAAGATTAGAGGTCGTTATTGAAGAAATTATTATTCCAGACAAAAAAAATGACGGTGATAATAAAATTATTATTAGTTCGTGGCAAGAAAAATGAAAAAATCTTTTACGTTAATTGAATTAATTGTTTCAATCGCTATTTTGGGTCTTATATTTGGATTTTCTGCTTCTTCAATAATTAATTTTAGTAACTCAACAAAAATCGATAGTAGTGCAGACGAGTTGGTTAGCATTATTAGAAAAGCACAAGAAAAATCAATTAATGCTGAAAAAAATTTAAGTTGGGGAATTGATTTTTCTAAATCCCCATTTTATATTTTATATAGTCAGGTAGGTGATCAAGAAAGATATGAACTTGACAGTAAAATTAAATTAACAAAAACATCCGATGTATTATTATTCGAAAAGCTTAGCGGGAAAATAGATGAAAATTTTGAAATAGTCTTGACTCTAGATAATAAAAGTTATAAAATTAATATTAATTCAGAGGGAATGATTGAATATTATAAACAATAAATATATGGCTTACAAAATAAAAATTGATCAAGCGTGTTGTATTGGCTGTGGTTCCTGTGTGGCTATTTGCCCGGAAATTTTTGAATTAAAAGATGACGGTAAAAGTCATCTAAAGAAAGAAGAAATTGAAAATCCAGGATGTGCTCAGCAAGCAGTTGAAGCTTGTCCGGCCAGTTGTATTGCAATCGGTAAATAGTTTTTTATTCAACTGTGACTGACTTAGCAAGATTGCGAGGTTGGTCTACATCACAACCACGCAAAACAGCTAGATGATAGGCTAATAATTGTAAGGGGATAACATTTAAAAGGGGTGAAATAAAGTCAGGGGATTTGGGGATATAAATTATTTCATTTGCCATTTTTTTTATTTCTTTGTTTCCTTGGCTAGCGATAATAATAAGGTTTCCTTGGCGAGCTTTAATTTCCTCAATATTGCTTAGGACTTTTTGGTAAATAATATCTTCGGTATCAGTGGCGATAACTATCACGGGCATTTTTTTATCGATTAGAGCGATTGGTCCGTGTTTCATTTCTGCGGCTGGATAGCCTTCGGCGTGAATATAAGATATTTCTTTTAATTTTAGGGCACCTTCAAGAGCAATTGGAAAGTTATAGCCTCGTCCAAGATAAAGAAAATTATTAAATTTTTTATATTTCTGAGCTATTTTTTTTATATAATTATTTAATTTCAGAGTTTCTTTAATTAACTCAGGAATTTTATTGATTGATTCAATTTTTTTTATCAGTTCAGATTTTTTTATTTTTTTATTTATTTTAGCTAACAGCAAGGCTAGCATCAAAAAAATTGTTAATTGTGAAGTAAAGGCCTTGGTTGAAGCAACGCCAATTTCTGGTCCGGCATGCAAGTAAATGCCGGCTCCGGTTTCACGAGCAATACTGGAGCCAACGGTATTAACGATGCCAAAAACACGCCCCTTGCCAGATTTTATTTTTTTGATTGATTCAAGAGTGTCGGCTGTTTCGCCTGATTGGCTAATAACAAAATAAGCAGTTTTTTTGTCAATTGGTGTTTTTTTGTAACGAAACTCTGAAGCATATTCTACTTCAGTAGAAATTCCAGCTAAATTTTCTAAAAGATACTCAGCGATTAAAGCGGCGTGCCAAGAAGTGCCACAAGCAGTGATAACAATTCTTGGAGCTTTGGATAAAAATTGAAGATGATTTTTGATGCCGCCCAAATTAATTTGATAGTTCTTGGCTCGACCGGCAATAGTATTTTTTAGTGAAATTGGTTGTTCGAATATTTCTTTTAACATAAAATGAGGGAAGCCACCTTTTTCAATTTGCTGAAGATTATATTTTATTTTTTTAATTTCTTTTTTAATAATTTGTTTTTTTAGATTTAAAACTTCTAATTTTCCTATTTTTAAAATAGCGATTTCGTTATCTTCTAAATAAACAACTTTTTTTGTATGCTCGATTAAAACAGTTGGGTCAGAGGCAACGAGATACTCATTGTTTTTACAACAACCAATAATTAATGGGCCACCTCTTCTAGTAACAAATATTTTATCTGGTTCTAAAGTAGTAATAATCGCTAAGCTAAAAGTTCCTTCGAGCAAAGATAACGTTTTTCTGATAGCATTAATAAAACTTCCATGATAGTTTTCTTCAATTAGGTGAGCGATAACCTCGGTGTCTGTTTGAGAAATAAAAGAATGGCCTCGTTTTAAAAGCCACTTTTTTAATGAGGAATAGTTTTCAATTATTCCATTGTGAACGATTGCTATTTTTTTAGAACAATCAAATTGTGGATGAGCATTAAGTTGATTTGGTTCGCCATGAGTCGACCAACGGGTATGGGCAATGCCAGTTGTTCCTTGTAAATTTTGTTTACAAATATCTTTTTCTAAAAGATGAATCTTGCCAACTCCTTTAAAATAATCTATTTTTCCGTGATTTAACAATGCTAAACCAGCTGAATCATACCCTCGGTATTCTAATCTTTTTAAGCCCTTGATTAAAATAGGCTTAGCTTCTTTTTTGCCAATGTAACCAACAATTCCACACATAGGTAGCTTATTAATTTAAAAAATAAAAAATTAATTATTTAAACCTGCTAATAAGAATTATTTCGTCACCACGAAACAGATTTTTAATTTTTGCTTCAGGTTTGGCTTTTAAAACTTTTTCGTAAATTTTCTTAGCTTTTTGTTTGGTGCCGGTGGTGACGATAATGGCTTTTAATTTCTTTTTTTCATTTTTCAGAATTTTCCGAAGCTGATTTAAACTTTCCCTGATGAGTTTGCTGCCGAAACCATTGCCTTGATATTTGGGATCAATTGCAATTTGTTCTAATTCTAGAACTGATTCTTTTCGCCAACCACCCTTAAAATACCAAAGAATGTAGCCAATAACTTTATTATTTTTTTTAATAATAAAGTAATAAAAACGAGGCCAAGCTTGAAAATTACAAAAAACCCATTTCTGAGCCTCTTCTAAATTATTTGATCCTTGGAAGCATAATAAATTAATTTTTGCAATATCTTTTAAATTTTTTTTCTCAGCTAGTTTAATTTTGAGCATAAAAAATTAAAAAAATTATAGCAGGGGTGGGGATTGAACCCACGGCGGCACGCTTATGAAGCGTGTGCTCTACCACTGAGCTACCCTGCCATGGTTGCGGGGGTTGGATTTGAACCAACGACCTCCAGGTTATGGGCCTGGCGAGCTGCCTCTGCTCTACCCCGCGTTACTTTTTATTTTATATATTTTTTATTTTTTGTCAATTTTTTATAAAATAAATGCCGAAGGTGGGAATTGAACCCACATGGTCGTAAGACCACACGATTTTGAGTCGTGCGCGTCTGCCAGTTCCGCCACTTCGGCGATTTTTAATTTTAACAAAATAAAACGGATTGTCAATTTTTTTATTTTCTGGTAAAATATTTTATTGATATGAAAATAATTTCTGTTGTTAATCAAAAAGGGGGGACAGGTAAAACAACAACGCTTTTGAATTTGGCCTCAGCTTTATCAAATCTTGAAAAAAAAATACTAATTATTGATTTTGATCCACAAGCCAATATTAGTTCTGGTTTAGGCGTAAGAAATAACCATAAAAGTGTCTATGATTTATTAATGGGCGATGCCTCTTTTTTTGAAACACTAACCAAACCAAAAGAAAATCTTTTTTTAATTCCTTCAGCTGAGTCTTTGGCTGGGGCTAACATTGAATTAGTCAATCAAGAAAACCGAGAGTCAAGGTTGTCTCAGATTTTGGAACATTTACCCGAAGAATATGATTATGTTTTTATTGATACACCACCATCCCTTGGCTTGTTAACAATTAATAGTTTAGTGGCGGCCAGGCAAGCCCTAATTCCAGTTCAAGCTGAATATTATGCGCTTGAAGGTTTAAGTCAACTATTATCGACCATTAGTTTAGTTCGTGAAAATATTAATCCAGAACTTGAAATTATGGGCAGTATTATTACAATGTATGATGACAAGCTTCGTTTATCACAAGATATTTTAGAAGAACTATATAAAAATTTTCCATTTCGGGTTTTTCGCACTGTCATCCCGCGCAATGTTAAATTAGCTGAAGCACCAAGTTTTGGCAAAAGTATTTTTGAATACGCACCAAAATCAAGCGGAGCGGTTGCTTATAAAAGATTAGCCCGAGAGTTTTTACACATCAATCAATCTAAAATATAAAATATAAAATCTAAAAAACACAGATTAAATATAAAAAATGGAAGACAAAAAAGCTATCAAAGAAGAATTTAAGCTTAGAATCTATCGATATGTTATTAGATTATTAAAATTTTTAGTCAAACTATCAAATGATCCGGTTAGTCGAGAGGTTAAGAACCAATTAATAAGAAGCGGTTCATCAATTGGAGCAAATTATTTTGAAGCAGAAGCGGCTAGCTCTAAGAAAGACTATCAAAATTATTTTTCAATCGCCTTAAAATCAGCCAACGAGTCTAAATTTTGGTTGGCCGTTTTGAAAGACGCTGATTTTTTGCCAAAAGAACTAATCCAAGATTATGATTATTTCCAGAAAGAAACTAAAGAAATAGCGAATATTCTTGGTGCTAGCATTCTAACCATGAAAGGTAGAAGATAATTTTGAAATTTTTATTTGTGTTTTTTATTTTTTAGATTTAAAATTTAATATTAATCCTGTGCCTTTAGGTCGTGGCCTTGATTCATTAATTCCTAAAAGATTTTCAACAAAAAAAATTGCTGAGGACGATTTGTTTTTAAAAGAAAAAAAATCGTCTAGCAGAGATATTTTGGAATTGCCGATTGATCAAATTCAAGCCAATCCATATCAGCCGAGAAGTATTTTTGAAGAGCAAAGTTTAAATGAACTGGCGAGCTCAATTAAAGAACATGGGATTATTCAGCCGTTGATTGTTAGTCAAGTTTCAGAAAATAATTTTCAGCTTATTGCTGGTGAAAGGCGATTCAGGGCTGTTCAAAAATTAGGCTTTAAAACCGTGCCGGTTATTATTCGTCAAGTTGACCAGCTAAAAAAATTAGAATTATCTTTAATTGAAAATATTCAACGTAAAGATTTGGGGCCGATGGAAAGAGCTCGAGCTTATCAGCGTTTAATAAATGAATTTAATTTGACGCAAGAAGAAGTGGCCAAGAAGCTTGGCAAGGCGCGAGCAACTGTTGCCAATACTTTAAGGTTATTAAGTTTACCAATGACGATTCAAAAAGCATTAGAAGAAGAAAGATTGAGCGAATCTCATGCTAAAATTTTATTAAGTTTAGACTCAGCAGAGGCGCAAGAGGCGATGTTGCGACGAATTTTAGGCACTGGCATGACCGTTCGCGAAGCAGAGCAATTGGTTGTTTCTAAAAGAAAAAGACCAAAAATAATTGATCATTTTATAAAATCACAGGAAGAAAAACTTCAAGAAGTTTTAGGAACGAAAGTGTTAATTAAAAAACGCGGTAAAAAAGGCAAAATTGTTATTGAATTTTACTCGGAAGAAGATTTAAACAATTTTATCAAGAGATTAATGAGGTAGCATCTTATCTGTGTTAATCAATTATTTGGTGATATAAAGAATATTAATAAATTTTCAATTTTCAATTTCCAATTTTCAATTAAATCTCAATTTCTAATATCCAATGATTAAAACCAGAGGATTTTTTGTTTTTTACTATTATCTTTTGCTATTTGATAATTTTTGATAGATCTGCTAATATAAAAAGTCATCATCAAGGTGACGAAAGGAGAAAAGATGGAGATAATGACCACGCCTTTCGGAGAGCTGGCTGACGACACTCTTTTCGTAAGGGTGAACAGGAACAACCCAGCTTTCACAGAATGTCGTGCGTGCTTGAAGGGAGAAGACGGGAAGGCGTACTCCGTACACGTAGAGACAACAGAGTGCGGCGTAGTGATACCACGAGCAAGTGGCGTTTCCTTCGAAATGCCTCCCGACGAGCAGGTCATCTCGCTCGGATCATAATAGACTCGATGGTTCTCATCGAGGTTTGGGGTGCTAGGAAACTGGCGCCCCACGCTTTATTTTTCCTTGTTTTCTTCATCTTTTGGTTTTTTCCATCAAGCAAAATCGTAGGCGGGCTTGTCCGCCGAAGATCTAAGGTACAAAAAACCTTACTTAACATCATCAACCTCTTCGTTATCTGTAGGTTTCTTCCAGCTCGCGTAGTCGCAGGCGGGCCATTTTGAGCAACCATAAAAGAACCTTCCTTTTTTGGTTCTTTTTTTAACGACATCACCGTCTTTGCATTTTGGGCATTTCATTTGGAAGCCATCATTATTAGCGTTGCCAATTGGCTTCAAAGATTTAGTGTTGCGACATTCAGGAAAACCAGAGCAGGCCAGGAATTTGCCAAAGCGGGAAAATTTAACTAGCATTGGTTTTTTACATTTTTCGCAAATTTCATCAGTTTTTTCTTCAATTGGTTTCATATGAGCTATTTCTTTTTCTTTTTTATCCAGATCATTTTTAAATGGCCAATAAAAATCATTCATCATTTTGCGCCAATCTCTTTGGCCCTCAGCAATTTCATCTAATTCTTTTTCCATTTCAGCCGTAAATTCATAATCAACAATTTTCGGAAAATGTTCAACTAATAAATCATTAACCTTGAAACCAATTTCTGTAGGAATAAGTCGGCCATTTTCTTTTTGAACATAATTTCTGAGAAAAAGAGTATAAATTGTCGGTGCATAAGTTGATGGTCGGCCAATACCATAAATTTCTAATGCTTTAACTAAACTGGCTTCTGAGTATCTGGCTGGTGGCTCGGTAAATTTTTGAAAAGCATCAAGTTTAATTAAATCTAATTTTTCTTCTTTTTTAAGTTTAGGTAAAATTTTTTCATCAATTTTTGTCGGATAAAGAGCTAACCAACCAGCAAATTTTATTTGACTACCAGTCGTTTTGAAATAGCCTCGATCTAAAGTCGGGATCTCGACTTCTTTATTTTTGGATATTATTGGAACACCGGAAGGATTTTCTGGTGATTTTTTTTCAGCTAAAATATCAATGGTGATAATATTAATTTTTGCGACAGTCATTTGACTAGCCAAGGCTCGCCGCCAGACTAAATCATAAATTTTGTACTGTTCTTTAGTTAAAAATTCTTTTATTTCCTCAGGTTGATGATAAGCATTGGTCGGTCTGATAGCTTCATGGGCTTCTTGAGCCATTTTTGATTTTTTCTTATAAAAATTGAAATTTTCTGGCAGAAATTCTTTTGGATATTTTTCTTTTAAATATTTTTGCGCTTCTTTCAAAAATTTTTCTGATAAATTAAAAGAATCTGTTCTCATATAAGTAATCAAACCGACCGAACCTTTTTCGCCCAACTCAATTCCTTCATAAAGTTGTTGGGCAATGATCATGGTTTTTTTAGTTGAGTAACCAAATTGACTGTTGGCGGCTTGTTGAAGTGTTGAGGTAATAAATGGCGGAAGGGGATATTTTTTTATTTCCCGTTGTTTAATATCAGAAACAGAGTAATTTGCTTCATTCAGATTTTTTAAAATTTTATCGGCTTCTTTTTGGGAGTTAATGGTGAGTTTGCTAAGATTTTTATCGTTGATTTTATAAAGAAGAGTGTTAAATTTTTCTTTTTTTTGTGTCTTTAATAATGCATTGATTTGCCAATATTCTTGAGGTTTAAATTTTTCTCGTTCTCTTTCTCGCTCAATAATTAAGCGGAGAGCGACTGACTGAACTCTGCCAGCCGAAAGTCTTTTGGCTATTTTTTTCCATAAAATAGGTGAAAGACTGTAACCAACTAAACGATCAAGAACACGACGTGCTTGTTGGGCGTCAACTAGGCGAGTGTTGGTTTGGCGAGGATTTTTAATGGCTTCTTTAATGGCTTCCTCAGTGATTTCATGAAAAGTAATTCGCGCGTATTTTTGTTTATTTTTATTTTTTTCCTGAAAAAGATATTGAAGGTGCCAAGCAATTGCTTCTCCCTCACGGTCTTCATCACTGGCGAGATAGATTTCGTCAAATTTTGAACTACCTTTAATCAATTTATTAACAAATTTTCTTTTTTTAACCGGGATGATGTATTGCGGTTCAAAGTTTTTATCTAAATCAACGCCAAGTTTGCTTTTGGGTAAATCGCGAATATGACCATTGCTTGATTCAACAACAAAATCATCGCCCAAAAATCGGGAGATTGTTTTTGCTTTTGTCGGCGACTCAACAATAATTAATTTCATTAATTTAATTTATAATTTCCAGCCCCAAGGTTTTTTACTTTATGTCGTATCTCCATTAAAGAAAGCGTAGCCAAAACTTCAGCTGAAGTCAAATTAGATTTTTCAATAAGATTATTAATGTGAATTGGTTCGCCAGATAAAAGTTTTAATAAAACTTCTTCTTCTTTTGATTCCGCAATAATTTTTTTGTTTTTATTATTTTCAAAGGCGAGATCAAATTCATCGAGAATATCTCGAACATAAGTAATTGGTTTGGCGCCAAGTTTTATTAACCAATTACAACCCATTGAATTATTAGAATAAATATTTCCTGGGACGGCAAAAACTTCGCGATTTTGCTCTAAGGCGAATTTAGCTGTAATTAAAGCGCCCGATTCCATTGGTGCCTCAATAACTAGCGTGCCGAGCGACAAGCCAGTGATAATTCTATTACGAGCCGGAAAGGTATATTTTGTTGGGTAAAAGCCAGGCGGATATTCTGAGATAACGGCGCCATTATTTTCAATAATTTTATTGGCTAAACTTTGATGAATTTTAGGATAAATGGTTTTTTTGTCGAGGCCACCGCCTAAGACTGCAATGGTTCGGCCGCCTTCTTTTAGGGTAATTTTGTGAGCTAATCCATCGATCCCAAGAGCCAAGCCAGAGATAATTGTAATCTTGTGACGGGCAAGCTCTCTGACTAATTCTTCGCAAACCTCACGACCATAAAAAGTCATTTTTCTAGTGCCGACTACTCCGAGTGGATATTTTTCTTCTTTTTTAAGAACTCCTTGATAATAAAGCACGGCTGGTGGATCATAAATTTGTTTTAAGAGAAGAGGATATTGTTCGTCTTTGATGCTCAGAAAATTAATTTTATCTTTTTTTAATTTTTCCCATTCTTTTTCTGGATCAATTTGTTGACGCCAACTAATAAATTCTTGAGCAAGTTTATTTTCTAAACCAGCTTGAATTAGTTCTGAGGTTGAGGCGATCCAGGCAGATTTTAAATTTGAGAAATAATCAATAATTAATTTTAATTTTCTTGCGTCAAATTTAGAAAAAAAAGCAATCGCGTTCAAATAAATTGAGTTAGCACAGTTTTGATTAATTGACATATTCTGTAATTATGATAATTTAAAATAATTCCGTCAATAGAAAGGAGGTGAGAAAATGACACAGCAAATAGTTGCTGTGATTATTGGTGCCTTTTTAGCCTTTTTGGGTTTGGTGATGATGGGCGGCGTAGTCGTCGTTCTGTTTATCCCATCCCAGAAGCTGGGCGAGATGGGCGTTGATATTCACTAGGGCCCTTGTGGGCCCTAGTTTTTTATTAAAAGATTATTTTTTTAATATTAAAAATATTAACAGTCATTTTTTTGCTTTAAATAAAGGGTTTTAAGCTCTGCGGTTGATGAGATACATAGGTAACACTCCTAAACTTGGTAAAATGAAGTCTTGGGAGTTAACTTAACCTATGTATTTTTATGATTAAAAGAAGTTATGTTTTAAATAACCAAAGGTATTTTTTG
>Ga0208244_100812_pt1 | contig 23517 bp, 25 predicted proteins | sample SubbioCR12Aug_5A_FD_184828 | JGI IMG/M metagenome (GOLD analysis project Ga0208244, IMG submission 184828) | Serpentinite rock and fluid subsurface biosphere microbial communities from McLaughlin Reserve, California, USA - CR12Aug_5A (SPAdes) | ecosystem: Environmental > Terrestrial > Deep... | reverse complement strand
CGTCAAGTCTGACGACCATAGCAAGTCGGTCCCACCCCTTCCCATCCCGAACAGGGCCGTGAAACGACTCCGCGCCGATGATATTGCACAACTCGTGTGAGAAAGTAGGTCATCGTCAGACTAGTTAAAGAGAAAGCCCGACTTCTAGAGAAGTCGGGCTTTTTTAATATTGGTTACCAATGACTCTCAGCCAACTTTACGAGTCGGTACGGCATCGGTGGCGTGAGCGCCGCGGCGGCGCCCAGGCGACCGATCATGCCGGCCAGGTCGAATCGCCGGTTTGACTGACCTCCTGCCAGCCGTGCCAACTTGAAAGAGAGAAGTCCGTCAAAATGGATATTTCTACTTCTGATCGGTACTGAAACGGGGTTAGCCTTAGCAACCGGACTTCCTGCCGAATGATTGGCATGGCTACAGGGGGCAGGTCACAAGAGCAGAGTGCAATTTCAGCGAGGCATGAGTTTGAGCGAATTCCTGGAGCGGTACGGAACCGAAGCGCAGTGCGAACAGGCCCTGTTTGCCTGGCGCTGGCCGCAGGGTTTCGTCTGCCCGGAGTGCGGCCACGGCGGCCATTGCGTGCTTGGGCGCGGGCTGTATCAGTGCCACCGCTGCCGCCGGCAGACTTCGATCACCGCCGGGACGCTGTTTGCCGGCACTAAGCTCCCGCTGTCGAAGTGGCTGCCCGGCATCTACCTGCTGACGCAGTCGAAGAACGGCATCTCGGCGCTGGAGCTGTCTCGGCAGTTGGGCATCTGCTACAACAGCGCCTGGCTCATGAAACACAAGCTCATGCAGGCGATGCTGGAGCGCGAGCAGGGCCGTGAGCTTACCGGGATTGTCCAGTTGGATGACGCCTACTGGGGTGGCCGGCGGCGCGGCTACAAGATCGGGCGCGGCACGCGCGGCAAGACGCCGATTGTCGCGGCGGTGGCCACCGCCGCGGACAGCGGCAAGCCTCTGACGATGCGCATGGATCGGGTGAAAGGGTTTCGCAGCCGCGAGATCGGGCGCTGGTCTCGCCGGCACTTGGCGGCCGATGCGCATGTGCGCTCCGACGGGCTGGCCTGCTTCGCCGCCGTCCGCCAAGCCGGCTGCACTCATGAAGCGCTGGTGACGAGCGGCCCGAAGGGCCGGCAGCGGCGCCGGGCGTTCGTCTGGGTCGATACGATGCTGGGCAACGTCAAGAATGCCCTGCACGGCACGTATCGCGGGGCGATCCGCGCCAAGCATCTGCCGCGCTACCTGGCCGAATTCGCTTATCGCTTCAACCGGCGATTCGACCTGGCCGGCATGATCGGTCGCCTGGGCGCCGCCGCGGCGCTCACGCCACCGATGCCGTACCGACTCGTAACGTTGGCTGAGAGTCATTGGTAACCAAGAAATGGATTGGTTAGAAACAACTCGCGAAGCATTAGTTCTGCTGGTATCTGGTGACGCAGATCTGTGGCAGATCATCTTCATATCACTGCGGGTTTCGCTTCTTGCGATGCTGATAGCAGCCCCAATAGCCATTTCTCTGGGGTATGTGTTAGCAACCTCATCATTTCCCGGTCGCAGAATTCTAATTGTCATTACGCAGGGTCTGCTTGCATCACCGACCGTTGTCGTTGGTTTGATTCTTTATCTTCTATTGTCACGACAAGGGATTTTTGGCTCGCTTAAACTCTTGTTCACTCAGGAAGCTATGATTATCGGGCAGGTGCTGATCGCGCTACCAGTACTTGTATCTTTCACGATCTCGGCTGTGCAGGGGGCCGATCCGCGAGCTAGGGAAACGGCAATCAGCCTTGGTGCGTCACGATTGCGTACAGCCATGACCACTCTTCTGGAAGTTCGCTTTGGTGTTATGGCTGCAGTGTTCAATGCGTTTGGAAGAATTGTTTCTGAAATCGGTTGTTCCCTCATGGTCGGTGGAAACATAGCTGGTGTAACGCGAAACATTCCTACCGCGATTGCACTGGAAACTAGCAAGGGAGAGTTCGCGCAGGGTATCGCCCTGGGATTTGTTCTCCTGATTGTTGCGCTTAGTGTTAACTTTGCTCTGGCTTTCGTCCAAGGTGAGGGCGGAATGAAATGAGCGTTCCAATACTTGTTATTGAGGGAGTGCGTAAATACTTCGGTACGCGTCGTATTCTGGACATTTCAAAACTATCCCTTGCCGCCGGTGGAAGCTATGTTCTGACTGGTGAGAACGGCTCCGGCAAGACAACCTTGTTGCGGGTCCTTGCAGGCTTGGAGGATGCTGAAGTGGAGATATGCTGCTTCAATGGTGAAATGGTCGACCTGCATTCTTATCCAGGATGGTTGAGGCATAACGTGATTTATGTGCACCAGCATCCCTACCTGTTCAGGGGAAGCATTTACGATAATATAGCCTTCGGATTAAGAGCGCGCGGCATGTCGGCGTCCCAATACGCTCCGATTGTTCAAGAGGCAGTCTCGTGGGCCGGCGTGACTGAGTTGCTTGATGTTCCGACGCATAGGTTATCTGGGGGTGAGAAACAAAGGGTGGCTTTGGCGCGTGCGCGCGTTCTCAATCCGCGTCTTTTCCTCCTCGATGAACCGACCGCTAGCTTGGATGCTGAGGCCCGTCAGCAAACTATTAGGTTGATACGTGAATTGTGCGTTGCGAATAACACCGTTGTGTTGGCATGTCATGACCGAGAAATCATCGATCTGCCGCATATGCATCGCCTGCATATGGCCAATGGAAGAGTTTAGCTTGTTCTGCCATGCTGTATTTACGTGAAATGCCTCTATTTGTAATGCTGGGATTGCTTGTAATGTGCGCTTCGGTGAGAGCTGATGTGTTTGTCCGTGAAGACATCATTTCCGATCCCTCACCCAAGCAGCTTACAGTTTGTCATGGAAATGGTTGTCTTGATTTAGGCTATTTGAGCCTGACACAGGATCAATGGCAGGGGTTGCAGAATGCATTCCTCCCCTTGGCGCAGAGCGCAGAGGAAGAGCGTGAGCGTTTACGGCATGCAATTCAGCTGATGGAAATTGTTGCTGGCGATGCCACCGGCACTTGGCGTGACAAGGGCGGCACTTTTAATGGTGGAGATGGCCAGATGGACTGCATAGACGAATCCATTAATACCACCCTCTACTTGACGATGTTCCAGAAATATGGGCTGATGCGTGCGCATACAGTTGAGAATCGGACCACGCGCGGCTGGTTTATTGGGGGTTGGCCGCATACTACTGCGGTAATTCGCGAGAAAACGTCGGATGCGTCAATGGGCAGGAAGTTGCTGTGGGCAGTCGATTCTTGGTTTCTGGATAATGGTGAACCCCCTGTCGTCCTCCCTCTGGAAGAATGGGAGTCCGGCTGGGAACCAAACCGTTAAAATGCCAAGCCTTCAATAGCATTATTCATTTGATGAAGACAACTTTCCTGGATTTCGAGCAGCCGATTGCCGAGCTTGAGGCGAAGATAGAGGATCTGCGCTATGCACAAGACGACACCGCAGTAGATATTTCTGAGGAAATCAGACGACTGGAAAGCAAAGGCCAGACCTTAACCAAGGACATCTACAGTAAGCTGACACCTTGGCAGATCGCGCAAGTGGCAAGACACCCGCAGCGGCCCTATACACTCGATTACATTCAGCTCGTTTTCTCAGATTTCGAGGAGTTGCACGGCGACCGCACTTTTGCCGACGATCATTCCATTGTCGGAGGGCTGGCACGATTCAACGGTCAGTCGGTTATGGTGATCGGGCACCAAAAGGGACGCGACACCAAGGAAAAGATACATCGTAATTTCGGCATGCCACGTCCGGAAGGTTATCGGAAGGCTTTACGGTTGATGAGACTGGCAGAAAAATTCGGCATCCCGGTGCTTACCTTTGTTGACACACCTGGCGCTTATCCAGGAGTTGATGCGGAGGAACGCGGTCAATCCGAAGCAATTGGTCGCAACCTGTACATCATGGCAGAGCTGAAGGTGCCCATCATCTGCACGGTAATTGGCGAAGGTGGTTCTGGTGGGGCCTTGGCTATCGCAGTCGGTGATATCGTGATGATGCTGCAATACGCTACCTATTCGGTCATTTCTCCGGAGGGTTGTGCTTCCATTCTGTGGAAGAGCGCCGAAAGGGCACCTGAGGCTGCCGAGACCATGGGGATAACCGCTACTCGTTTGAAGACGCTAGGTTTGGTGGATCGCGTTATTAGTGAGCCGTTGGGTGGAGCCCACCGAGATTACCGTTTCATGGCGCAGGCACTGAAGAAGGCGCTACAGGATGCCCTGCGTCAGGTGTCGGCTTTGTCACCCAGCGAACTTGTCGAGCAGCGTTTCGAACGTGTGCTCGGTTATGGCAAGTACAAGGAACAGCAACCTTCCCGCTGATCTGGTCGCTCGGGTGGCCAAGCGTCTGGAGCGGCTTGTGCAGCGCGGCCATCGGCTGACAGTTGGCCTGTCCGGAGGGGTCGATTCCGTTCTTCTCTTGCATATCCTGATCAAGCTGTCTGTCAAATATGATTTCCAACTGTCCGCACTTCATGTCAATCATGGCATCAGTACTAACGCAGGCCATTGGCAGACGTTTAGTGAGCAGTTATGCGAAACGTGGGGCATACGACTCTATGTCCAGCGCGTTGCACTAAAAGACAGCAGCGGTGAAGGTATTGAATCCTTGGCGCGCCAAGCTCGCTACGCAGCATTTGCAGAAGCAGACGCGGAGTGGGTGGTGCTTGCGCAGCATCGCGACGATCAGGCTGAGACGCTGCTCTTCAACCTGTTGAGAGGAACCGGTGTGGCAGGAGCCGCAGCCATGCCGTGGGCGCGTTCATTTCCCGGCCGTCCTGGACTCGGGGTTCTCCGTCCCCTGCTCGATGTATCACGGGGTGAAATCGTATCCTATGCACGATCAGAGGGTCTTGCGTGGGTAGAGGATGAGAGCAACGTCGATATAAGGTTTTCACGAAACTTCCTGCGTCACCGCATATTACCCATGCTTCGAGATCGGTTTCCAGGTGGTGATGCTGCGCTGGCGCGGGCTGCGTCACATTTCGCCGAGAGTGAGTATTTGCTGAACGAGCTGGCGCGAAATGATGCTGGAAACGCCATGCGCGATGGCCGGATTGTTGCGTCGGAGTTGTCGAAGCTGGAAGATGCACGTGCCCGGAATTTACTGCGATACATTCTTCGGTGTGCGGGCCTCGTCGTGCCGTCTAGTACGACTTTGAGAGAGATAGTGAAACAGGTATGCCATGCTGCCCCAGGCAAGCGGCTGAACTTTAAGCTTGGGGGCAGAGCGCTACACCGCTATCGTGACGAAATCTGGTTGGTTGCATGCGGCGAACCGGGAGAAGAAACGAAGTGGCAGGGAGAGGACACACTGACGTGGGGCACAGCCATGCTCTTCTTCAAGACCATGACTGGTACGGGAATCAGCTTCAGCAAACTAGCAAACACACCTGTATGGATTGTTCCCCGGAGAGGAGGCGAGCGTTTCCGGCCTGATGGTGGGAGGCCACGCAGAACGCTTAAGAATCTGTTGCAGGAGCGCGCGATACCGCCATGGGAGCGTGACAGAATGCCCCTGTTGTGGTGTGGCGACGATCTTGTTTGGGCGCCAGGCATCGGGATTGATTCTGCCTGGCAATGCCTGCCAGATGAACCCGGGATTCTGCCGATATATCAGCCAGACCTACTTTTTCCCTGAGAGCAGTTGTGCCAGCTCCACCGCGGATTTGACCCCCATTTTCTCGAATATGCGAGACCTGTGCACTTCTACTGTACGCATGGCGATGTTCAGTTCGTCTGCAATGATCTTGTTATATTTCCCATCGAGAATGCGCTCCATCACCTCCCGTTCTCGTGGCGTAATTTGCGCCAGTCGTGTTGCAAGCGAAGCCTGGCCTTCATGTTGATCCTGTCGGGAGGCATCGAACGCCAGCGCCTGAATAACACGATCCACCAGCTCGTTGTCGTTGAATGGCTTCTCGACGAAATCAAAAGCGCCTTTCTTGACTGCAGCGACTGCGAGCGGAATGTCGCCATGGCCGCTAAGAAAAATAACCGGCAAACGCGAGTTGCGTTGGGCCAGATGGTCAAAAAGCTCCAGTCCGCTCATGCCTTCCATGCGTATATCCAGCACCAGACAGCCGCGTAAATTTGCCTGCCAATCGGCAAGAAATGCTTCCGCTGAGAACCAGGCGCGGCTTTCTACTTGTCTCGATTTGAACAGCCAGGTCAGCGCGTCACGGATGGCTTCATCATCATCGACAATATAGGTTGTTCCGATCAAGCGTCCTCCAGCGGCAGGGTGAAGCGGAAAATTGTCCCTCCCTCAGGGTTGGGATCGACCCACATGCGGCCCTTGTGGAACTCGATAATGGAACGGCAGATGTTCAGACCCATGCCCATGCCTTCCGGCTTTGTCGAAAAGAAGGGCTCAAAAAGATGTTCCATGGCTTTTTGCGCGATTCCCCCACCTCGATCTGCAACGCTGACCTGCAGGCTCCTGTCGGCGCGTGTGGTGCTGACGACGAGCAGGCGTCTGTCGATATCCATTCCCTGCATGGCATCCACACCATTCCGGATCAGATTGAGCAATACCTGCTCGATCATGACGCGATCTGCAAGACATGTCGGCAGTCCAGCAGTTAAGTCCAGCATAATCCTGACGCCACGTTTTCGGGCGTCCGCTTCAATCAGCCCAATTGCATCCTCCGTGATTTCATTGATGTCGCATTGCGCGCGCTGCGGCTCGCTGCGTCGCACGAAGTCGTATATACGGCGGATGACATGGCCGGCGCGTTGCGCCTGGACTGCCAGCTTGCCGAGCGCATCGCGCAATTCATCGCGGGGGAGATCACCTGCATCGAGGCGATTGATGCAGCCGGTCGTGTAACTGGCAATTGCCGACAGCGGCTGATTCAATTCGTGTGCGAGGGTCGAAGCCATCTCCCCCATCGTAACCAGCCGTGCAGTAAATTGAAGTTTTTCCTGCTGCTGACGGGCCAGTTCTTCGGTTCGCTTGCGCTCGGTCACGTCGAGCACCGATCCCATCCAGCCAGTATGATGCCCTTCAGCATCTATGAGTGGTGCTTCATAGATCAGGGCATCGAAGCGTTCGCCGTTCTTGCGCTGCAAGCGCACCTCAACGCCCTCTCTCGGGGCCAATCCAGCCAGTACCCTCTGGTGTGCCGAGAGCGTCGAATCATATTCCTCGGGCGCCCAGTAGGGCATGGGGGGTTTGAGGCCGACCAGTTCATCTGCTGAAAATCCCGTCATTCTGCAGAATGCCGGATTGACGTAGATGATGCATCCCTTGAGATCACGCGCCCGCAGCCCGGTGAAAAGGGAATCCTCCATGGCCTTGCGGAAGGCATACTCGTTGGATAATGCCTGCTCGGCATCAAGTCGTTTTTTCATGTGCTGGCGCTGCGCCCACAGACTTGCCAGGACCCCTGCTCCCAACCCGACAATAGCCAAGGCAAGCAGGTTACGCGCCAGACTGGTTTCGGCCTTGTAGGCCGTGGCGATCAGCACCAAGCCGTATCCAGGCGGGTCGAAGGGGATGCGGTGGCTGATGGTTTCCTCACCCGCCTCAACATTGGACTTCGAACCAAGGATGGCTCCGTTCGCATCGGCTACGCTGATGCGGTATTTCTGGGCAAACCACCACGGTATCTGCTCGGCCAGCAGCGACTTGACGGAGTATGTGGCAACGATCGAACCGATATGCCCGCCTTCGCGGAAATGCGGAACTATCAGATTGAACTGCCATTCATTGCCGAATGCATAACTGGCGCTGAATATCGGATTGCCGGTTGAACGCGCAAGTTTGTATGCCTGTTGTGAATGATCTGGCCGCATGTTCCATCCGGCCATGACTTCGCCGATAGCGCCGGGTCTTCCCTTCAACACCATACCGCTCTTGTCAAGGAGCAGTAGCTGGGCTATTCCCGGATTGTTGAGCAACAGGCTCTTGAGGCGCGGTTCGAGCCGCCCATCGGAAAGCTTGCCCCCGAAGTAATCATGGCCGAGAAGTTGCAGCTGTTCTTGGCTGCGCGAGAGCTGAAAATGCAGGTTCTGCTCAACCCAGAGCATGTCGCTGATCAGGACATCGCGTTGTTCTTCAAGTTCCTGGCGATGCAGCAGCCAGAGCAAGGATGCGACTGCCAGAACGAACAGGCCAACCGCAATGCGAGGCGCAGTCCAGTACCAGGTTTGTACGTTTGGCAGGCGCGGGGTTGAGTTATCCATGCAGGGAAACGAGGCTTTCCGTTGATGCATGTTACATCATGGCGGCCGGGGGGCAGGGTTGCGGATAACCACAATTGCCGCAGGTTGCACTTTCTCCCAAAATCCGCCACGCTATTTCCCGTTGGCCTATCTGGCCGTATTCAAAGAAGGAGGAGACCATGAAAGTTCATTCCCTGCTGTTAGGCGCCGTTGCGCTTGCTTTCTCGGCAACCGCGTTTGCCCAGCAACCGATCGTCATCAAGTTCAGCCATGTCGTCGCCGCCGACACGCCGAAGGGCAAGGCGTCGGAGTTCTTCGCCAAGAGGGCGGGAGAACTGACCAAGGGCAAGGTCAAGGTCGAGGTCTATGCGAACTCGACGCTTTACAAGGACAAGGAAGAAATGGAAGCGCTGCAACTTGGCGCTGTACAGATGCTGGCGCCCTCCCTGGCCAAGTTTGCCCCGCTAGGCGTCAAGGAGTTTGAATTGTTCGACTTGCCCTACCTTTTTGACGACTACAAGGACTTGCACGCTGTGACGACGGGTCCGGTAGGCCAGGCTTTAATGCAGAAGCTCGAAACCAGAGGCTTGGTTGGCCTCGCTTACTGGGACAATGGCTTCAAGGTGATGAGTGCCAACAAGCCAATCAGGGTTCCGGACGACTACAAGGGTTTGAAGATGCGCATTCAGTCATCCAATGTGCTCGATGCCCAGATGCGTGCGTTGGGTGCGATTCCCCAGAAAATGGCGTTCTCCGAGGTGTATCAGGCACTGCAAACCGGCGTTGTCGACGGTACCGAGAATCCGCCGTCAAACCTGTACACGCAAAAGATGCATGAAGTGCAGAAATATGTGGCGATTACCAACCACGGTTACCTTGGCTACGCTGTCATCACCAACAAGAAATTTTGGGATGGCCTGCCGGCGGACGTGAGAACGGCTTTGGACGCGGCGATGGTGGAAGCCACCAAGTACGCCAACTCGATCGCCAAGGAAGATAACGACAAGGCCATGGAGGAAGTTCGCAAGTCGGGCAAGAGCGAAATCCTGGTGCCGACTGCCGAGCAGAGGTTGGCCATGAAGAAGGCCATGATCAAGGTGCACCAGCAGATGGCCGACCGCATCGGCAAGGAGAACATCGATACCATCTACAAGGCAACGGGTTTCGACCCGTCCAAACTCTGATTGCCTAGTTTGACGGTGGGGGCTGCGGCCCCCACGGTTTTTTCGGAGGCATACGCCATGAAATATCTTGACCATCTGGAGGAGTGGATTGTTACCTTCCTCATCGGCGCGGCGACGCTGATCATATTTGTTTCGGTAATGCATCGCTATGCGGCGGGTGTATCCATACCGGGTGTTCAAGATTGGCTGATTGGTTTGAACCTGAGTTGGGCGCAGGAACTGTGCATCATCATGTTTGTCTGGATGGCGAAGTTTGGCGCTGCGTATGGCGTGCGCACCGGCATCCACGTTGGCGTTGATGTGCTGATCAACAGTCTGTCTGGCCGCACACGGGCCAAGTTCATCGTCTTCGGCCTGCTAGCCGGAGCGTTGTTTACCGGCATCATCGGCACTTTGGGGGCGCATTTCGTCTGGGAGAACGGCGCCCACTACGCGATCTATAGCTCCTTGGGCATCTCAGTCAAGGATATGTACCCTGGGCCGACGACTCCGGATCTTGAATGGCCGACCTGGATCGTCTATTCGGCCATTCCATTGGGCTCCGCCCTGATGTGTTTCCGTTTCCTTCAGGTAACAGCGAGTTTTATTCGTACCGGCGAACTGCCGCACCATGATCATGGTCATGTCGACGGGATCGAAGAAGACCTGGTGCCGGTGGACGTCAATCCATACAACATGGACGACGATCTCCACATGCATGACTTGAAGTATTCGAAGCGCCACCCCGAGCCGAAAGTCAGTGATGGCGGAACGGCGGATGACAAGGGAGAACGCAAATGAGCGCCCTGATCATCTTTGGGTTGCTTACATTCCTGATGCTGTCCGGAATGCCGGTATCCATTTCGCTGGGTCTGACGGTACTGACCTTCCTGTTTGCTTTTTCTCAAGTCCCCCTGGAGGCTGTCGCACTCAAGCTGTTCACCGGCATCGAGAAGTTCGAGATCATGGCCATTCCGTTCTTCATTCTCGCCGGGAATTTTCTGACACATGGCGGCGTGGCGAAGCGCATGATCTACTTTGCGACTTCGATGGTCGGCCATCTGCGCGGTGGTCTGGGCCTCAGTTCGGTGTTTGCCTGCGCCCTTTTTGCGGCCGTGTCCGGCTCCTCACCGGCGACTGTGGTGGCGATCGGCTCGATCCTCCTGCCGGCCATGGTCAAGGCGGGTTATCCGAAGAAATTCGGCGTCGGCGTCATCGCATCATCCGGGGGGCTGGGCATCCTGATCCCGCCGTCGATCGTCATGGTGATGTATGCGGTGTCCACCAACAGTTCGATCGGCGCACTGTTCATGGCAGGCGTGATCCCCGGTTTTCTGCTGGCGTTCATCCTCGGCTTCACGACATGGTATGTCGCACGGAAGGGCAACTATCCGCGTGAGCAGCCCCGCTCTTGGGGCGAACGCTGGGATTCCTTCCGCAAGGCGATCTGGGGTTTGCTGCTGATCGTGGTGGTGATGGGCGGAATCTACAGCGGCTTGTTTACGCCAACCGAAGCGGCGGCGATGAGCGCGGTGTATGCATTCTTCATCGCGGTGTTCGTCTATAAGGACCTGGGGATGAAGGATGTACCTCGTGTTCTGCTCAACTCAGCGAACATGAGTGCGATGCTGCTCTACATCATCACCAATGCGGTGCTGTTCTCTTTTATCCTCACCAACGAGCAGATTCCACAGGGTATTGCCGATTGGCTGACGCACTCCGGTGTCGGCGTGATCGGTTTCCTGATCGCGGTGAACATCCTGCTGCTGGTCATGGGCAGTTTCATGGAGCCTTCGTCGATTATCCTGATCACGGCGCCGATCCTGTTCCCGATTGCCACAAAGTTGGGCATTGATCCAATCCATTTCGGCGTGATGATCACGGTGAACATGGAAATTGGCATGATCACGCCTCCCGTTGGTCTGAATCTGTATGTCGCAAGCGGAGTCGCCAAGATGGGCCTGACCGACTGTTCCAAGGCGGTCTGGCCGTGGCTTCTGGCCATGCTGGGCTTCCTGATGCTGATAACGTATGTACCTGCGATTTCGACATGGCTGCCCAAGACTCTGGGCATGATGTAGTCAGGTCATCCGCTATCGCCTGAGCTTGGCTGTTGCCAGCATTAGCACTGAATGGCTTTCCAAGAGTCTGGAAGAGGTGATGGCTAGCCTTGGTCGCCCCCAAACACCAAGCGCATATTCAGATCAAGGCACTACCAGCAAGGGAAGAGCGGACATATGAGCAACTTGCTGCGTTACGGAGCCCAGTAGCAGGGTTCTCGTCACGCCAAAGCCATGGTAGCCAATAATGATGCCCTGGCACGCTAGGCGATCGGCCAGTGCAGCGATGTTTTCGGCTGCTTCGCCCATGGCGACGTGCAACCGCCAGGGCTGACCCGCTGCGTCGAGCATTGCGCGTGCGTTGGCGGTAGCAGCCCAGCCTCGGTGCAGAAGTTCTTCCTCAGCCGCTTCCTTGCTTAGCCAGGACTGGACATTCACCAGATTCAGGGCGCAGTTCTTCATCCTCGCTGCCTGGCGCATAGCTTCTGCCGTGGCGCGCAGGGAATGTGGGGAGCCGTCAATGGCGACCAGCCAGGCATTGCTTTCATCCGCCAAAGGCGGTTGGCTGTCGATGGCTACATAAATTAGTCGCCCGCCGTCGTCTCGCTCGATTCGATGTTGAGCGGTGATTTTCGGAGAGTCGTTCATGGCATTTCTCCCGTTGCCGTGTTGGAACTTTTGGACAGGGTGAGGCTGGCCACCACGGAAATGCCGATGATGCTGGCGACGATGGCTAGCGACCACTGAATGGGCAGGTGAAACCACGGCGCAACCAGCATCTTGCCGCCGATGAAGACCAGTACGATGGCCAGTCCATACTTAAGCAGGTGGAAGCGATCGGCCATGTCGGCGAGCAGGAAGTACAGCGCGCGCAAACCCATGATGGCGAAAATGTTCGAAGTGAAAATGATGAAGGGGTCGGTGGTGACCGCGAAGATGGCCGGAATGCTGTCCACCGCAAATACCACGTCGCTGGCCTCGATTAGCACCAGCACCAGAAACATCGGCGTGGCCCAGAGGATGCCGTTCTGGCGCACAAAGAAGGATTCACCGTGAAAGCCAGGGGTGATGCGCAGGTGCTTGCGCAACCAGCGCAACAGCGGATTGGCCTCGAGATCGGGCTCATGCTCGGCGAAGATCAGCATCTTGATGCCGGTGATGACGAGGAAGGCGCCGAAGACGTAGAGTAGCCAGGAGAATTGCGTCACCAACCAGACGCCGCCGAGAATCATTCCGGCGCGCATGACGATGGCACCGAGAACGCCATAGAGCAGCACACGACGTTGCAGTTCGGGCGGCACCGCGAAGTAGCCGAAGATCATCACGAAAACAAACATGTTGTCGACCGATAGAGACTGTTCGATCAAGTAGCCGGCGAGGAACTCCAGTGTCTTGCGGTTGGCGATCTCGCGGCCAAATCCCGGTGCGTTGTCCAGATACCACCACAGGAGGGCGGCGAATGTCAGCGCCAATGTCACCCAGGCGACCACCCAGGCCAAGGCTTCCTTGACCGGAACGCGGTGCGCTTTATTACCGCCGAAGACAAACAGATCGAGTGCCAACATGGTCAGCACGAAGGCAATGAAGCCGGCCCACATGGGGCCGGTGGCGAAACTATCGGGGGGGATGTTCATGGAATTCCTCAGGTTCCCTTGACAAGCGACATGATCTGCCCCATGTCGAGGGTGGTGGCCGTGTGCTGGATTTGCAGCAAGTACTGCGCCAGTATCTGCTTGGCCGGCCCGAACAGGCTCTGAAAGCTGCCGCGTAGCAGCGTTGTGTTCATCGAGTGGCCTTGCGGAGGCCCAAAACACACACGGCCCACACCGAGAGCGATGGCAACGTCGAAGCCTACCACAGGGATGAGGGCCAGCAGGCGCTTAGGACGACACCCGGGAAACTCGATGCAGCCAACATGACGTGTATGTGGCATGTCGCGGTGGGCACATCGCCGAGACCATTGCCAATTTCGCCGTGCGCGCTTTCCTGCGAGCGTATCGTCATGGGCAGGCATGGCCGTTCCGCCCTGACACATCTGCTGCTTGGCTCGGTGGTCAGCGATGTGTCCCGCAAGGCTGGTGTGCCAGTAATACTGGTTAAGCAGGGAAGGTTGCCCTTTGTTTCAGGCAAGCCCGGAGATCTGCCGGGCTTTTCTTTCGTATCCTGGAAATCCCTGATAAAATAGCGCGTTACGCGGGTTTCTCGCGGATTTTTCCTAACTTGTTCATTCTGGGAGTTTTTTAATGGCTATTGAGCGCACCCTGTCGATTATCAAACCTGACGCCGTTGCAAAGAACGTGATCGGCAAGATTTATTCGCGTTTTGAAACCAACGGCCTGACTGTGGTTGCGGCCAAGTTGAAGCACTTGTCACGCCGTGAGGCTGAAGGTTTTTATGCCGTACATCGCGAGCGTCCGTTTTTCAAGGATCTGGTCGAATTCATGATCTCGGGCCCGGTGATGATCCAGGTGCTGGAGGGTGAAGGTGCGATTGCCAAGAACCGCGACTTGATGGGCGCCACCGATCCGAAGAAGGCTGCTCAGGGAACCATTCGCGCCGATTTTGCCCAAAGCATTGACGCCAATGCCGTACATGGCTCCGACGCTCCTGAGACGGCGGCCGTCGAGATCGCCTATTTCTTCGCAGCATTGGAACTCTGCCCGCGCTGATGAAACACAACCTCCTTGACCTCGATGCCAGCGGCCTTGATGCCTGGTTCGCCAAATTGGGCGAAAAGCCCTTCCGCGCGAAGCAGGTGTTGCGCTGGCTGCACCAGTTCGGGGAGGGTGACTTCGATCGGATGAGCGATGTCGCCAAGAGCCTGCGCGCCCGCCTTGCAGAATTGTCGGAGGTGCGCTTGCCGTCGGTATTGGGCGATTCGACTGCTGCGGATGGCACGCGCAAGTGGCTGCTTAATGTCGACAAGGGCAACGCAGTGGAATGCGTCTTCATTCCGGAAGCGAACCGAGGAACGCTGTGCATTTCCACTCAGGCTGGCTGCGCACTCGACTGCGCCTTCTGCTCGACGGGCAAGCAGGGTTTTAATCGCAACCTGACCACGGGCGAGATCGTTGGCCAGCTCTGGTTGGCGAAGAAGGCACTGGGCGACTTCCGGGATGCCGGCAACGGGGAAGCCCATCGCCGTACTGGGGCGACTGACTTTCCTGCAGATCGCATTATCAGCAATGTCGTCCTGATGGGCATGGGCGAACCGCTGGCGAATTTCGAGAATGTCGTAACTGCCCTTCGTCTGATGCTCGACGACAATGCCTATGGGTTGTCGCGCAGGCGTGTAACGGTGTCGACATCAGGCATCGTTCCGGCGATAGACCGGTTGCGCGACGAGTGCCCAGTTGCCCTGGCGGTTTCCCTGCATGCGTCCAATGACGCTCTGCGCGACAGACTGGTGCCGATTAACAGAAAATACCCACTGGCCGAGTTATTGGCGGCCTGCCAGCGCTACCTGGAGAAGTCGCCGCGCGATTTCATTACTTTCGAATATGTCATGCTGGATGGCATCAATGACTCCGAAGCCCATGCTCGTGAATTAGTCAGGCTGGTGCGAGACGTACCGTGTAAATTCAACCTGATCCCCTTTAATCCATTTCCGGCCTCGGGATTCAAGCGATCTCCCGCTTTGCGGGTGCGCCAGTTCTCCGAGATACTGATTCAGGCTCAAATCGTCACGACGACACGCAAGACCCGGGGAGAAGATATTGACGCCGCCTGCGGTCAACTGGCCGGACAGGTGCGTGATCGAACGCAACGCCGGGAAAAACGCACGATTACCATCGCGGAGACCGCATCCTGATGAAACGAGCCCTGCTGATTTTCACCATAGCATTCATTGCCGGCTGTGCCGGCACAAACCCGGGTTCCGGCCCTGGCACGAGTTCTGGTGCTGGCCTGGCGACTGCTCCTGTGATTGACCAAGCAACGGCAGGGATACAGGAGAAGAGCGCCAAGACACATACTGAACTTGGAATCTTGTACTTGCAGGCGGGCAATCTGTCGGTTGCCCTGGAAGAGGCGCGCATTGCCGCAGCGACCGATCCCACCTACGCGCCTGCCCTCAATCTGCTGGGTCTGGTGCATTTCATGCTGAATGAAACGCCCCAAGCTCGAGCTTCCTTCGAGCGGGCTATTCAGTTGGCCCCCGGCGATCCGCAGATTGCCAACGACTATGGCTGGTTCCTTTGCCAGACCGGACGGGAGCCGGAGGCGTTCAAGTTTTTTGAGGCGGCGGCCAGGAATCCGCACTACAGGACGCCCACGCGTCCCTACACCAACGCCGGGCTGTGCTATCTGCGGATCAAGGATGAGAAAGCAGCCGAGTTGAATTTCCAGCGTGCCGTCATGGTGGACGGCTCCAACGCGCAGGCTATTTACCATCTGGCCAACCTTTACTTCCAGCGCGGAGACTTGATCAACGCAAAGCGGCTACTCAGTGAATTGCATCGCCAGATCGAGCCCAACGCAGGGTCATTGTGGCTAGGCGTTCGCATTGAGCGCAAGATCGGTGACCGCCAGGCGGAGGCCAGCCTTTCTTCGCAATTGCGGCGGAAGTTTGCCGGAACCCCCGAGCATGAGGCCCTGATGCAAGGAAAATTCGAGTGAGCGAGAGGGATCCTCCTGCAAGCGAAGCGCAGGCCGGGCCAGGCCCCGGCGCCATGCTGCGCATGGCGCGGGAGTCACGCGGGACAACGATTGCGGAAGTGGCGGCTGCGCTCAAGATGAGCCCGCGGCAGATTGAGGCAATGGAAGGCGAGGACTTCTCCCGTCTGTCCGGTGCGACATTCATTCGGGGTTTTATCCGTAATTACGCCAAGTTGCTGAAGATTGATGCGGCGGCAGTGCTGGCTGTCCTCGCGGAAAGGACAGCATTGCCGCAAGCCGAGTTGAATGCGCCGGTTGATGTCGGCGTGAAAATGCCTGCTCCAGGCGGCAGGCATGGCAAAGGGTTGCTGGCCGCCACCTTGCTGGCCCTGGCTGGGTTGGGTGTTGCGCTTGCCCTCTATTTTGAGGCCATCGATTTGGGAACGATCCTGTCGCGCCAGAGCCGCACGATTGATTCCGGCTCTGCTGGAAAGCCCCGGGTTGTGCAACCCTTGCCTCAACCCGTGCTGCCCGACTTGACTGCCGGAAAGGCGACTGACGGGGCGGCAGCACTTGCCGATTCGTCCGAGAAGCCGGCCATGGAACCCGGGGTGCATCAACTGTTCTTCAGTTTCGATGGCAGTTCCTGGGTGGAAGTAAAAGATGCGGCAGGGCGCACCGTTTTTTCACAAATGAATGCAAAAGGCACGACGCAGACAGTCATTGGACGCCCTCCGTTCCAATTGGTAGTAGGCAATGCATCCAATGTGCGTCTGCAATACAATGACCAGCCTGTTGATCTTATGCCGCATACGCGCGTGGAAGTGGCGCGGCTTACTCTCGAATAACGCCGGATGGACATGGCAGTAGATCCTGCAGACGGACCCCTAGCCCGGCGATCGACGCGAGTCGTCAAAATCGGTGGTGTGGCGGTCGGCGGCACGCATCCGATTGTCGTGCAGTCGATGACCAATACCGATACTGAGGATGATGTCGCTACAGCCATTCAGGTGGCGCAGCTCGCTCGCGCCGGCTCGGAAATCGTACGCATCACGGTGAACACGCAGGCCGCGGCGCGCGCCGTGCCGAAGATTCGCGAACGCCTGCTGGCCATGAATCTTGAGGTGCCGCTGGTCGGCGACTTCCACTTTAACGGGCACAAACTGCTTGGCGAAAATCCGGCTTGCGCTGAAGCGCTCGACAAGCTGCGCATCAATCCCGGCAATGTGGGCCGCGGTACTAAACGCGACGACCAGTTTGCCCACCTTATCGAACTGGCCTGCCGGAACAAAAAACCAGTGCGCATCGGCGTCAACTGGGGCAGCCTGGATCAGGCGCTGCTGGCACGCATCATGGACGAGAACGCACTGCGGCCGCAGCCGAGGCATGCAGTCCAGGTCATGCGAGAGGCAATGGTCGCCTCGGCCTTGGAAAGCGCTGCCAAGGCGGAAGAATTCGGCCTGTCCGGGGATGCGATCGTGCTTTCCTGCAAGGTGAGTGGCGTGCAGAATCTGATCGCGATTTATCGCGATCTGGCTACCCGCTGCAATTACCCGCTGCACCTTGGGCTGACCGAGGCTGGCATGGGATCGAAAGGCATCGTGGCGTCGACAGCTGCGCTGTCAATTCTTTTGCAGGAGGGCATCGGAGACACCATACGAGTATCGCTGACGCCGGAACCAAAGGGGGATCGTACGCAGGAGGTCCTGGTGGCGCAGGAAATATTGCAGACGATGGGCCTGCGTGCATTCGCACCCCTTGTTGCGGCGTGCCCGGGCTGCGGGCGAACGACCAGCACGGTATTCCAGGAACTGGCTCAGGATATTCAGAGCCATGTGCGTAATCGCATGCCGGAGTGGCGGTTGCAATATGAAGGCGTCGAGAACATGACGCTGGCCGTCATGGGCTGCGTGGTCAACGGGCCCGGTGAAAGCAAGCACGCCAACATCGGCATCAGTCTGCCAGGCACTGGCGAGATACCGGTGGCACCGGTATATGTCGATGGGGAGAAGAGCGTGACCCTGAAAGGGAGCGACATTGCCAAGGAGTTCAAGGCGATCGTCGATGAATATGTTGTGCGGAAGTATCCGCGGCGAGCTGCAACCTGACATCTCCATGAGCCAAGCGATTCAAGCCATCCGCGGGATGAACGACATCCTGCCCGACGAAGCTGAACTTTGGGAGCGATTCGACGAATCCGTGCGTGGATGGCTCCGCGCCTACGGTTATCGACCGATGCGCATGCCGGTCGTCGAGCCGACACCGCTTTTCTCCCGTGCCATTGGGGCCATCACGGATATTGTCGAAAAAGAGATGTATTCGTTCGTCGATGCGCTTAACGGCGAATCACTCACTCTGCGCCCTGAAGGCACGGCTTCGTGTGTTCGCGCCGTGCTGCAGCACAGCCTGCTGCATGGCGGCCCGCAGCGCTTGTGGTACGCCGGACCGATGTTTCGGCATGAGCGGCCGCAGAAAGGGCGCTATCGTCAATTTCACCAGTTCGGCGTGGAGGCGTTTGGCTTCTCCGGTCCGGACATCGATGCAGAACAAATAGTCATGTGTGCGCGGCTGTGGGACGAATTGGCGCTCACTGGCATACGCTTAGAGATCAACTCCCTCGGCAGTACGGAGGAGCGGCAACGCCATCGTGCAGATCTGATTGCCTATCTGGAGCGCCATCGCGAGGCGCTGGATGCCGACGCCCAGCGCCGGCTCCATTCCAACCCGCTGCGTATCCTTGACAGCAAGAATCCGCATATGCAGGAGATCATCGAGGGTGCGCCAAGGCTGATGGATTACCTTGGCGAGGGTTCCCTGGAGCATTTCGCCGGCGTGCAGGCTCTGCTCAAGGAAGCCGGCGTTCCCTACAGCATCAATCCGCGGCTGGTGCGCGGCCTGGATTACTACAATCTGACCGTGTTCGAATGGATCACGGACAGGCTCGGAGCCCAAGGCACAGTGTGCGCAGGCGGTCGCTATGATGGATTGATCGAACAACTTGGCGGCAAGCCAGCGCCGGCCTGTGGATTCGCCATGGGGGTCGAGCGTTTGATTGCTCTGCTGCGGGAGGAGCATGGTGCAGAAGCAGTGCAAGCGGCGCAAGCTGCACCCGACATCTATGTTGTGCACCAGGGTGAGATGGCGCTGCGGCCCGCGTTCAGCGCGGCCGAAACCCTGCGCGGTGCCGGATTCGATGTGCTTTTTCACTGCGGTGGCGGCAGCTTCAAGTCGCAGATGAAGCGGGCCAATGCATCCGGCGCACAGATCGCCGTAATCATCGGCGACGATGAGGTGCGCGAAGGTGGCGTCAGTCTGAAACCTCTGCGCGAGGAGATGCCGCAGAAACGCATTCCGCTGGACAAACTTGCCGATGAGATCGGCAATATTCTTTTTGGGGAAGACAACGATGGCGACGTATGACCTGGAAGAGCAGGAACAGATATCGGAGCTGAAAACCTGGTGGAGAATGTATGGCAATCTGGTGACTGCCGTACTGCTGGCTGTTTCTGCGGGCGTGGTCGGCTGGCAGGGCTGGAACTGGTACCAACGCAACCAGGCAGCCGAGGCGTCTGTCATCTACGCGGCGGTGCAGAAGGCCGCGATGGAAAGGGATACCAAGCGCGCGCGTGATGCCGCCGGAGAACTCACCGAGAAATTTCCCGGAACAGCCTACGCTGCGATGGCGGCGCTCACCTCGGCGCGGATGCAATTCGATGCTGGCGATTTGAAAACGGCCAGGGCGCAACTGCAATGGGTTGCCGATAAGGCGCGCGACAAGGATCTGCGTGATCTGGGGCGTCTGCGACTGGCGCATGTCCTGTTCGACGACCAGGCACTGGATGAGGCCCTCAGGCTTCTTGGCGAGGAGCCAGGACCGGCTTTTGCGGCTCGTTTTGGAGAATTGAAGGGCGACATCCTTCTTGCGCAAGGCAAGAAGGCGGAAGCCAAGGCGGCTTATCAGGCTGCCATGGCCAGGCTGGATGCGGCCGACAAGTTGGCAGGTAGCCAGGGTGCGCGCGATACGCAATACCGTGATCTTCTTCAGGTCAAGCTGGATTCGCTCGGAGACAAGTGATGCGTGCCTTTTTCGCCATGACGCTGGCTGTCGTCCTCGCCGGCTGTTCAACGATGGAAAGAATGAACCCGGTAAACTGGTTTTCCAGCGCACCGAAAGTCAAGCCTGCAGAACTGGAGGCGATCAACCCGAGTGCGACGCTGGCGGCAATGTGGCAGGCAAGCGTCGGCAGTGCCGGAGGGTATGTGTTGACGCCGGCGGTAGTCGGATCGAGCGTCTATGCCGCCGCTCAGGATGGTACTTTGGCACGCTACGACAACGGCGGGCAGGTCTGGCGCATCAATGCAGGTCAGCCTGTATCGGGTGGCGTAGGCGCCGATGGCAGCCTGGTGGTCGTCGCAACGGCGAAGGGCAATGTGCTGGCGTTTGACAATGCAGGCAAGGCACTGTGGAATGCTCGCGTCACATCGGAAGTGCTGGCCGCGCCGCAGATTGCGGAAGGGTTAGTACTGGTGCGCAGCGGCGACAATCGCATTTTCGGGCTCGATGCGGCGGACGGCAAGCGTAAATGGGTTTACCAGCGCAGCACGCCGGCGCTTTCCCTGCGCAGCAACGTTGGCGTGACAGTGGCCGGCAAGGCGGTATTGGCCGGCTTCCCCGGCGGCAAGCTGGTGGCCATTGCGTTGAATAACGGCGCGGCCATCTGGGAAGCTACGGTTGCGCTACCCAAAGGGGCTACCGAACTCGAACGGGTTTCCGATGTCACCAGCGCTCCTGTTATAGCTGGACAAGAGGTGTGTGCCGCCGCCTACCAGGGGCGGATTGCCTGCTTCGATCTGGCTTCGGGCAACCATTTGTGGTCGCGTGACATGTCGTCTGCCGCCGGCCTCGACATGGATGCCCGCAATGTCTATGTCACGGATGACAAGGGTTCGGTGAATGCGCTGGATCGCGCCAATGGCGCGACCGTTTGGAAACAGGACAAACTTTTCATGCGACAGGTGAGCCGGCCAATAGCGCTGGGAAGCCATATCGCAGTGGGCGATTACCAAGGTGTTGTGCATCTGCTGCGTCGCGAGAACGGCGCCTTTGCCGCTCGCTTCAACACAGACAGCAGCGGCATCTCGGCCGAACCGCAGCGGGTAGCTGGCGGTTTCCTGATGCAGACCCGCAACGGTGGCCTGTTCGCGCTCAAGGTGAACTGAACGGCACATGATTGATTCCACCGCGTTTTTCGACACCCAGTTCAGGCATCAGATCGAGACGCAAGAATTCGTCCTGAATCCCTTTGAGCAGGCCGCCTTGCCTTATTTGAAAGGCGATGAACTGGAGCAACGTTTTGCGGGCTGGGATGTCCAATTTTTTTGAAACGACGTTTTCGATGCGCCGAGCGGGACATGCAAGTGCTTTTCTACCGTGATCGCATGCAAGCCGGCACCTGACTTGCAATGAAACCCACGCTCGTCATTGTCGGCCGGCCCAATGTCGGCAAGTCCACCCTGTTCAATCGCCTGACCAAATCGCGCGACGCTTTGGTTGCAGACATGCCGGGCCTGACGCGGGATCGCCATTACGGTCATGGCCGTGTCGGCGCTCGCCCCTACCTGGTGGTGGATACCGGTGGATTCGAGCCGAATGCAAAAGAAGGCATTCTGGCCGAAATGGCCCAGCAGGCGGAGGCAGCGATCGCCGAGGCCGATATGCTGCTGTTTATTGTTGACGGACGTGCTGGCCTGACACCCCAGGACAAAGCGATTGCAGAGCGGCTGCGCCGTACGGGGCAGCCGTTGCAGCTGGTGGTGAACAAGGCTGAGGGCATGGATCGTGCCATGGTGGGCGCCGAATTCCACGAGTTGGCCTGCGGCCAGCCGCTGGTCATCTCCGCGGCCCACGGAGAAGGGGTCAGGGAACTGATCGAGGAAGCGCTGGCGCCGTTTCCTCATGCGGAGGAAGCCGAGGAGGAAAGTCAGTCTCCGCGCATCGCCGTGGTGGGTCGTCCCAATGTCGGGAAATCCACTCTGATCAATGCTCTTCTTGGCGAGGAGCGCGTCATCGCGTTCGACCAACCAGGCACGACGCGGGATTCGATCGCAGTACCCTTCCAGCGCAAGGGGAAGGACTACACTTTGATCGACACGGCAGGCCTGAGGCGCCGGGGCAAGGTATTCGAGGCCATCGAAAAGTTTTCGGTCATCAAGACGCTGCAATCTATCGAGGAAGCCAACGTCGTGGTGCTTGTGCTCGATGCCAGCCAGGATATATCCGATCAGGACGCGCACATCGCCGGCTTTTGTGTCGAAGCCGGCCGAGCCATGGTCATTGCGGTAAACAAGTGGGATAGCGCAGACGAGTATCGTCGCGACCGAATCAAGATGGACATGTCGCGCAAGCTCAACTTCCTTGGGTTTGCAAATGCGCATTACATCAGCGCCCTGAAGGGTGACGGCATCAATCCGCTGATGTCCTCGGTCGATGCGGCATTTGCGGCTTCCATGATGAAAATGTCCACCCCCAAGCTGACCCGTTTGCTGCAGGTCGCCCTCGAGAAGCAGGCGCCACCACGGCATGGCATTTCCCGGCCCAAGATGCGCTATGCCCATCAAGGTGGCAACAATCCGCCGGTCATTGTCATCCATGGCAATGCTCTGGAGCACGTCACTGATTCATACCGACGTTACCTGGAGCGCACTTTCCTGGAGGCTTTCAAGCTGAAAGGTACTCCGCTCAGGGTGGAGTTCCGCACGAGTCGGAACCCTTACGCGAATAAAGAGCGCTAATAGGCGTCTTGAGGCCAATCGGTAGCGGCCGGCTGGAAATTCCGGTAAAGTACCGTTTCAAAAAACAAATCTCTTACGTGGGGCGACACCATGAGCAATAAAGGGCAACTTTTACAAGACCCGTTCCTCAACACTCTGCGCCGGGAGCACATTCCGGTATCCATCTATCTGGTGAATGGCATCAAGTTGCAAGGTCAGGTCGAATCCTTCGACCAGTATGTCGTCTTGCTCAAGAACACTGTGACGCAGATGGTGTACAAGCATGCTATTTCCACCGTTGTCCCCGCGCGTCCGGTCAATATCCCGCACGAGCATAGCGAGGGTTGATGGCAGGCTGTTCCGGCAGGGCCGTCGCCCCCCGATCCAAGTAGTTTGCCAATGTTCGAACGCCCAGGTGGCGGCGAGAATGCCGTGCTCGTCCAGTTGAATTTCGGCGAGAGTGATGTCGTTGAGCGTCTGGAAGAATTGAAGCTGCTCGCCGCTTCAGCCGGTGCAACGATAGTTGCCGTAGTGCAGGGGCGCCGCGAACGGCCTGATCCCGCTTTTTTCGCCGGCAAGGGCAAGGTTGCAGAAGTGGGGGCAACCGTCCAAGATACCGGCGCCGACATCGTCATTTTCAACCACGAACTGTCTGCCGCACAGCAGCGCAATCTGGAAAAGGAACTGGGCTGTCGCGTTGTTGGCCGTGCCAGCCTGATCCTCG
>Ga0208244_100811_pt1 | contig 23520 bp, 21 predicted proteins | sample SubbioCR12Aug_5A_FD_184828 | JGI IMG/M metagenome (GOLD analysis project Ga0208244, IMG submission 184828) | Serpentinite rock and fluid subsurface biosphere microbial communities from McLaughlin Reserve, California, USA - CR12Aug_5A (SPAdes) | ecosystem: Environmental > Terrestrial > Deep... | reverse complement strand
CAGCGGCGGACGGGGCACACGCTTGCGCCCGATTACGCACACGCAGAACAAGCACCTCATTCCGATCGCAAACAAACCGATTCTCTACTACGCGATCGAGGCGGCCGTCGATGCGGGAATCAAAGAGGTCGCGATTGTTCACAACGCCGACAGCATGGAAGTGCCGGAGTACGTTGGGAACGGATCGAAATGGGGAATCCGTATTCAGTACATCCCCCAGGAGACTCCGGGAGGATTGGCCCAAGTGGTATCGCTTGCCGAAGAGTTCGTGAAGAACGACAAATTTATCTTCTACCTTGGCGACAACATGGTCGTAGGGGGGATTCGGCGATTCGTAGAGGAATTTGATAAGAGCGGGACAAACTGTTTCCTCACGCTTGCGAAAGTCAAGGATCCTGAGCGTTTTGGCGTGCCTGAAATCCGGAACGGAAAAATCATTGGCGTCGAAGAAAAACCCAAAAACCCGAAGAGCCAGTTCGCCGTTGCCGGGATCTACCTGTACGACAAATCGATCTTTGAGGCGTGCAAAAATATTAACCCGAGCCAGCGTGGTGAGCTGGAGATTTCTGATGCACATCAGTATCTCATCGACCATGAGCGCACAGTTGGTTATGCAGAAATCACCGGCTGGTGGAAAGATACCGGCAAGCCTTCCGATTTGTTGGAAGCAAACCGACTCGTGCTTGACAACCTCCCACCCCGTATTGACGGAGAAGTGGATCGCGGATCGGATGTCGCTGGGAGAGTTGTCATTGAAACGGGAGCCCGGATTATCAATTCAAAAATCAGAGGTCCGGCTGTCATTGGGAAATATTGCGTCATTGAAAACAGTTACATCGGTCCGTTTACGTCGATCGGTGATCGCACGGAAATCAAAAACAGTGAGGTTGAATACAGCATCGTTCTCAGGGAGTGCCGAATATTGAGCGTCGGGATCCGTATTGAAGGGAGTATTCTGGGGAACGAGGTGGAGGTGGTTGAAGCCAACGGAAAACCGCGGGTACATCGCTTCATGATTGGAGATCAAAGTCGTGTGGAAGTCGCATGACAAGACGTTAGGCGATGTGGTGCCGTTTCTCTGGACGTCAGAAGGAACTAGCAACTGTAATTGAAAATCAGTACATTGTAAAAAAGCATGGCAACCCATCATAAAATAGTAATTGGCGACTCAAGACGGATGACGGAAATCGCCGACGAGTCCGTTCACCTTGTTATCACTTCACCACCGTACTGGCAACTCAAGGACTATGGAGATGAGAAACAGATAGGCTTTCACGACACCTACGAAAGTTATATCAACAACCTTAATCTCGTCTGGAAGGAGTGTTTCCGGGTTCTCCAAAATGGTTGCCGGCTCTGTATCAATATTGGCGACCAGTTTGCACGCTCCGTTTATTACGGACGTTACAAGGTTATCCCGATTAGGACGGAGATAACCAAGTTCTGTGAGACTATCGGAATGGACTACATGGGTGCCATTATTTGGCAGAAGGTGACGACAACCAACACCACAGGCGGTGCCTCAATAATGGGTTCCTTTCCTTACCCAAGAAATGGCATCCTGAAGATTGACTACGAGTTCATTCTGATATTCAAGAAGTTAGGCGACCCCCCGAAAGTCAGCAAAGAGATCAAGGAACTTTCAAAACTCACGACAGACGAGTGGAACACGTACTTTGCTGGACACTGGAACTTTGCCGGAGAACGCCAAGACAAGCACCTCGCTATGTTCCCCGAAGAACTTCCCCGCCGATTGATTCGAATGTTTTCATTCGTTGGCGACACTGTCCTTGACCCGTTTCTTGGGAGCGGGACGACATCGCTTGCCGCAAAGAATCTCAGCAGGAATTCTATCGGCTATGAAATAAGCCCGACATTCATTCCGATAATCAAGAGCAAATTGAAGATTTCCCAGCATGATATTTTCGGCGATGCCACATGTGATTTCACCACACGACAACAGGCACACGAGAACTTTGACAAGGACATTGAATCGCTTCCATACAAGTTTGCTGACCCGCACCAGCTAGACAAGAAGGTCGACCCTCGAAAGCTGAAGTTTGGCTCGAAGATAGAGAACAGCGATAATGGAGAAAGAACCGAGTTGTACAGCGTCACAGAGGTTCTCAGCCCTGAACTTCTCAAACTCAGTAACGGATTAACGATCAGACTTATCGGAGTGATCGAGGACCCAACGCACCGTGAACAGGCTGTGGACTTCCTGAAGACCAAGACAAAAGGCCAGAGGGTCTTTCTGAAGTTCGACAAGGACAAATATGACGAAAATGGCAACCTGCTCTCTTATGTTTACCTCAAGAACAAAACATTCATAAATGCTCACCTGATCAAGTCTACCCTCGTTGCAGTTGACATACGGCGAGACTACAAATATCGCCAACGATTTGAACGCCTTGTGGAGGGAACGAAATCTGAGCAAGAACAATCTCACCTGCTCAGCACAGAATGAACGCACACATCATCAATGTTTCTGACGAGAATTTGTTTCTTCAGACATACCTTCCGAACGGTTATCTCGGTGTTGGACTCGTGTTAAGTAGTTTCACGCCTCAAGCGCTCAGCAATGCCTGCAAAACCAGTTACAGCATGTACGCAGACATGAAGACAATTCGCGAGGGTGATCTAATCTTTGTTCATGCTGGTCAGCGAATCTACGGCGCTTATAAAGCTGAGTCTGAGTTCATGGAAGACCCTGCTACGAATGGACTCTTCCATAGCTTGAACCTCCACTATCACCCCCAGCCAAACAATCCTCAGTCCGGATGGCAGAACAACAACCTAGCGTTACAGCAGAATGCTGGCAACGTGGCAGACTACAGGCAACTATCCATATCACACTTTACAGAAGCTGGAACTAATCTGTGTTTTCCGTGGGGCATCGATTCCCGGGAAGTGTTCGACATTCGGCAAAAGAGAAGAATATACTTTGTTCCAGAAAAGTGGGAATATCCGGATTCCCGCAGAACCATACGCCCGCTACTAACCTTTGAAGCTTGGGAGATCGTCAAATTGCTTGAGCGACAGAACTCGGATGAACTTACTCGAACGACAATCGCACCAAAGAACCTCAACGGCTTCTTGGGAATAGACTTCATCCTAAATCCCAACATAGTGGAGGACGAGAAAATCATTGAAGGTTACATTTGTGGCAACTTTGGAAGAAACCAAAACGTCGATTCTTCTTTTGGTGTGTTCGGTTCGTTTGGCAACAACATGCCTGTGCCCGGCGGCTATACGAAGATGATGGACATTTTTGGTCTCCAAGAATTTTCACACAATTCAAAGAAATTCAAGATTGTAGAAGTCAAGAAGGGAGCTTGCGTTTTCCCCGACCATATCAGCCAACTGATTGGATACATGGACTTGATTACGGAAAACATCGCTCGTGGTGAATTAAAAAACGTCGAAGGTATATTAGTAGCCAAAGAATTCGATGCGGACGTAACTTCTTTTGTTTCCATTTTCAATCAGTTGGGAAGAATGATCAAACTGATCCAATTCGATTATGTCCCTCCACAATTTCGTAGTCTCAACTTCACGCGAGTTATCTGACCATGGCGAAAGAATGGATCCTCAACAGCGCCACAAATCGCTTTCAACTAAACTTCAAGAGAAATGTTGGCGCTGTCTCCGAAGCAATACGCAAGTGTGCCCCTAAAACCGTCGATGAATGGAGAGAATACTATTTCGCTCAAGTCCGAAGTAAGCAGCACATCGAGGAGCTTGGCAGGAGGCTTTTTGTTAAGATTACCGAAGTGATCGCTTCCGAGGTTGAGGAGATTACCGAAGAAGACTGCATTCAATATATGTTTCAATTAGTCATTCACCGAACATTCGATGGCTATACGACTGAAATCCGTACCGTATATGGTCAACTCCAAAGCCTGCTTGGTGTCAAGATCGAACCAGCACCGGATGAGTGGGACAGACTCTTCAATGTTGACTTCTTTATCAAGGTGAACGACAAATACATCGGTATACAAATCAAACCCGCCAGTAGTGTTTCACACATCCCCGAGATATTCAAGGAACGCAATCAGCAAGCAGAGACACACAAGAAGTTCACAGAGAAGTACGGCGGCAAAGTCTTTTATGTCGTTTCAATAAAAGAGGGAGCGAATAAGGTCATTCACAACAAAGAGATCATCGAAGAAATTCGGGCGGAGATCAGACGCTTGAGTTGAAAAAAGCAATGCCACCACATCGCCTATCAACCCCAAAACGACACTTCCCCTTGGTAAGAGCGTTAATAAGTCGTGGTCGCTCAACCCCGCCTGTCATTTGACAGAATTCTGAGCGGGTGGGGTTGCGTTGTTTTGGTGCGCGCACCCCCAATTCAATCGGCGATGATTTTTATGGAAAGGATGGAATTATGTCATACCAGACTATTCTCTTCGAATCAAGAAATCGCATCGGTATCATCACAATCAACCGACCGGACAAGCTCAATGCGCTGAACGCCACGACCAAAGAGGAACTGAGAAAGGTCTTCGAGGAAATCGCCGACAGCAAAGAGATTGACGTGGTCATTCTCACCGGCGCAGGAGAGAAGTCGTTCGTTGCCGGAACGGATATCAAGGAACTCGCGGATCTCGATGCAAGAACCGGAAAATCGCTTGCCGAAGGGGGCCAGGCAATTTTCAACCTGATCGAGAATCTCGGGAAGCCCGTCATTGCCGCCATCAATGGTTTTGCCCTGGGCGGCGGATGTGAACTGGCATTGGCATGCCACGTCCGCATTGCGTCGGAGAACGCGAAGTTTGGCCAACCGGAAGTAAACCTGGGGGTCATTCCGGGATATGGCGGAACTCAGCGGTTGACGCGTCTCGTGGGAAAGGCCAAAGCAGCAGAAATGATTCTCACGGGTGACTTCATCGATGCCCAGGAGGCCTACCGGATTGGGCTGGTCAATAGAGTTGTCCCGCTCGCAGAGCTCATGAAGAACGCGGAAGAGATGGCACAGAAAATTTCTTCCAAAGGCCAGGTCGCGATTCATCTCTCGTTGGCCGCCATCAATGCCACTGACGAGTTGACGCTGAGCGAAGGATTGGAGCGTGAGAGCATGTTGTTTGGGAAGAGTTGCGAAACTGCAGACGCGAAAGAGGGTATTGCTGCCTTTCTCGAAAAGCGTAAGCCGAATTTCAAAAACCAATAGTCATCTGGATCGTCAAGGGACAACGCGAATAAGGAACGGAGGTCGTCATCAGCAAGAACGGAAAACCAGCAGGTGCACAGGATAAGATGATGGAGAAAATCGTTTCGCTCTCCAAACGACGTGGATTTGTGTACCAATCGAGCGAAATCTATGGCGGCTTGAACGGATGTTGGGACTACGGACCGCTTGGGGTTGAAATGCTCAACAATCTCAAGCAGCAGTGGTGGAAGGAAATGACCTACAGGGAAAACGTGGAGGGGGTCGATGCGAGCATCCTCATGCATCCGAAGGTGTGGGAAGCATCCGGACACGTCGAAAATTTCACCGATCCGATGGTTGATTGCCGGCAGTGTAAGGGGAGATTCAGACTGGATACGCTCTTCGACGAGCTCTCCATTAAGAAAAAGAAGGAAGTCCTCCGGAGTCTTGATGAAGCCAAGTACGCAGGCCAGCTGAAAGACGACGTGGTAATCGCAGATTTCGCGCATCTTTCATCGGATCCGACCAACAGCGCGACCATCCTGAGCGCTCTCACCTGTCCAACATGCGGAAACAAGTCGACCTTCACAGAGGCACGCAAATTCAATCTGATGTTCAAGACATTTGTTGGTCCGGTTGAAGATTCGTCATCCGTGGTGTTTCTGCGTCCGGAGACTGCACAGGGGATCTTTACGAACTTCCAGAACGTTCAGGTATCCTCCCGACAGAAGATTCCTTTCGGTATTGGACAAATTGGCAAGGCGTTCAGGAATGAAATCAATACGAAGAACTTCCTTTTTCGCACGCGTGAGTTTGAACAGATGGAGATGCAGTTCTTCGTAAAGCCGGGTTCAGACGATCAATGGTTCGAGTATTGGCGGACCGAACGGATGAATTGGTTCTCGCGACTGGGGATGAAAAAGGAAAAACTCCGGTGGCACCGTCACGAATCTGAGAAGCTGGCACACTACGCGAAAGATGCGTACGACATCGAATATTTATTTCCCTTCGGATGGGGTGAGATTGAGGGAGTCCATAATCGAACCGACTATGATCTGGCCCGTCACGAGGAATTTTCCGGCAAAGGGATGAAGTACTTTGATGAGGAGACCAAAGAAAAGTACACGCCGTACGTGATTGAAACATCCGCCGGCGCAAGCCGCTCCTTCATGGCTTTCCTGGTCGATGCGTATCACGAAGAGGAAGCCCCCACGGCGGAAGGGGGGGCGGAGACGCGTGTGGTGATGAAACTCCATCCCACCCTGGCTCCGATCAAAATCGCTATCTTTCCGTTGGTGAATCGGGACGGAATGCCGGAGATCTCCAGAGCCATCGAAAAAGACCTTCGACCGAGTTTCCGGGTGTTCTATGATGACAGCGGAGCCGTGGGAAGACGATATCGACGTCAGGATGAAGTCGGAACCCCGTACTGCATCACGGTCGATTCTCAAACGCTTCAGGATGATACAGTGACCGTTCGTGATCGGGACAGCATGCAGCAAGAACGAGTGAGTGTGGGCGCACTCAAGAAATACTTTGCGGATAAGTTCGTTTAGAAAACTACACTCCCTTCTCGAACGAGGCTTGAGATTTCCTGCAAATCGTCGAGCAAGCGCCTTCGTGATTCCCCGCGGTATCTCCAGGAGAATGCTCTTTCTCTTCGCGATAATTGCGGTACCGTCAGCACTCACCCTCAAGGCCCAGTGGATCGACGAACCGGCCCTCGCCGCAGCCATTCAGAAGGGGATTGATCACACTTATGACCTCGAGTTCGACGAAGCTGAGAAAACATTTGCGGAAGTCATTCGTGCGCGGCCGGATCACCCGACGGGATATTTCTTTCGGGCTATGGTCCAGTGGATCAGGATCCTGAGCAATTTCAATGTCGAATCTCATGATGACCGGTTCAATCAAATGCTCGAAAAGGTGATCGACCTGTGCGACAAAAGATTGGAGCAAAACTCTAAAGACGTCGTCGCTCTCTTCTTCAAAGGAGGTTCGATCGGTTTCCGGGGCCGCTTGAGAGCGAATCGTGGAAGTTGGCTGCTCGCGGCTAAAGATGGGGTCAGCGCGTTACCGCTTGTCCGCAAAGCGCATGAAATCGAGCCCGGAAACTTCGACGTTCTCCTCGGTATTGGAATTTACAATTACTACGCGGCCGTGATCCCGGATGCGTATCCGTTCGTCAAACCTGTGATGCTCCTTTTTCCGAAAGGCGACCGGAAGAAAGGGATCGAGCAGCTCGAACTTGCTTCACAATACGCGCGCTACGCACGACTCGAAGCAACCTATTTCCTGATGCAAAATTATTATCTCTACGAAAAGAACTATCTCCGAGCGCATGAGATTGCCCGAGAACTTCATGCGCGGTACTCGAAGAATCCGATCTTTCACCGATACCTTGGCCGGACGAGCGTCAGCCTCGGCATGTGGGAGGAAACACAGCAGGTATTCTCAGAAGTCGCAGCTCGTTATCAACGGAAGCAAGTCGGCTATGCAGACCACGAAGGGCGTGAGGCGTACTATTACCTCGGAAGGGCCGCTTTTTTGCGCGGAGAGTTTCCAATGGCGCAGAAGTTCTATCTGCTCACCAACGAACTCTCATCCCGTCTCGACACGCCGGCGGGTTCAGGGTTTTCTGCGCTTGCCACGCTGGCTCTCGGAATGATTCACGATTCGCAGAACAAGCGGGCAGAAGCGGTCCAATATTATCGGAAAGTTCTGAAGTTGAAAGCCTTCCAGAACAGCCACGCCGATGCGCGCCGGTATCTCCTAACTCCTTATGCGAGGAATTGATGGTTGCCAAGATTCTTGTTTTTGGATTAGTCGTGGCGCTTGCGGAAATCCTCGGTGGACTGCTTATTGTCTACCGGCGAAGTTGGCCCAGACGCGCTCAGGAGGTCCTCCTTGCACTGGGCGCCGGATTTATTCTGGCGCTCGTTTTCCTGAAACTGATTCCTGCGAGCATTACGGCCATCGGTGAGTCTGCTGCAATTTTTGTATTGATCGGATTTGCCTCAATTCACTTCTTTGAACATACCCTCGTGGGGCACCTGCACTTCGGCGAGGAAACTCACGCTGATGTAATGGTCTCGAGGACCGCAAGCATATCCGCCTTCCTGGGGCTCTGTATTCACGCATTTTTCGACGGATTTTCGATTTCTGTCGGGCTGCAGTTCGATGAGATGATTGGCGCACTGATTTTCTTTGCCGTACTTCTTCACAAATTTCCCGAAGGACTTACAATCGGCTCAATCATGATGGCGGCGGGTCATCAGCGAAGAACCATCGTGTTTGGGATCCTCGGAATCGGCGCGGCGACAATTCTCGGCACGATCGTGGCACTGACCATAGGGACGGTCAACGAGGAGATCCTCGGCGGCGCATTTGCGTTTTCTGCAGGAGCTGCAGCGTACGTCGGAGCGAGCGATCTGATCCCGGAAATCAACAAATCGAAAGATCGCGTCCCACCCTTGATTGTCTTTCTCGGAATGATTCTTTTTTACTTGTCAGATATGATTCTTGAGGGAATGCTCTAGAGATGCGGCCGAAAACCCACCCTAGTAACCCAATGTCATTCCGGACTAGATCCGCCTGCCTGCTCCAAAGGAGTCCTTGCGGACCGGTCAGGCAGGCCTGCCCGCCATGGAGAATCAATTGAGGCAGGCGGGGAATCTGCTCCTATGAAGGAAGTCCGCCAGCGGCGGACGGATCCCCGTGTTACAACATCACGGGCAAGCGGTGCCCGCAATGACTGTAGCGTGGTCATGGAAGGCGTCGCATAAAGATTGTCTGAGACAGCTGCTCATTTGAGGTTTTCGGCCAGACTTCTAGAGGGGACTAGAGCGAGATGCCGACGGAAACGCGGTGGATCCCGCCAATCTTGCCGTAGGAATTGAAGGAATAATCGAAGCTATAATTCTGCAGCTGCAATCCACCCCCCGCAGCAAATCCTGCCAGACCTGAACTGCTCCCAAGCTTGAGTTCTTTGCGCTGTTCATTGTTGTAACCCAACCGAAGCTGGAGCGATTCGCTCATCAGGAGCTCCACGCCAAACGTGAAATGTGAGAAGGTCTCAAGAAATGAATCCTGGGGTTCATTAAGCTTGTGAAAATTCAAGTTGAGGAGGATGGGGAGATGTTGAGGCTTTTTTGTGATCCCGACCTTGACATCGATGGGGAGCGATTCGCGTCGATTGACAAACGGTGAAAGCTGTCTTCCAAGGTTGAGAACGCTGGCTCCAATCGTAATCTGTTCGGAGGGAATTTCGTGAAAGATCCCGAGATCCAACGCAATAGCAGAAGAATTGTAACTCGCGATCGTGGAGTGAATGAATTTCAGGTTAGCCCCCACGGAAGTCATTTCGGCAATCGGCCTTCCCACCCCGACGAGCAGTGCGAGATCCCGTGCCCCAAACGTCCCAGTTCGATTCATCGACTCATCCGTCATGTCAAACGAACCATAGTCAAGAACAATGAGACCGCCCCCAACGTGACCAATCCCGTCAACGAACTGGCTATAGCTGGCGCTCCCGCCGTTCACATCGAGTAAATGCTTGGTATAACCGATCGAGAGTATTCTCTTCTGAATGGTGGTAAGCGATGCAGGGTTGTAGAAGACGACGTTCGGATCATTCTTCATCGACACAAAGCTGCCGTTGAGTGCGGCTGCCCTCGCGCTGATCGGAAATCTCAAAAAATCGTACGTCCCCGATTCTCCGCCCCGACTGAGATTGGAAGACACGATGAGATATACAAGGGAAAGAAGGAGTGTTCGCATAGTGCACTAATTTAACGAAGATTGGTCTGAATTTCAAGAAATTGATTCGATGTTCAATTGTTTTTTGAACGCGATTCTCGCTCGCGCGATTCTTGATCTACCGATTGACTGTAATATTCAAAAGGGGTTCCCGGACCTAAATGGTTCGAGCAACCCAGGGACGTGACCGAAATGCCATACAGCCAGACCAGTGTCATTCCGGACTTGATCCGCCTGCCTGCCGGTCAGGCAGGGAATCTGCTCTAATGATGGAAGCAGATTGCGGGTCGTGGCCCGCGATGACTGTGGAAGAGACCGGGGAGAAACCATTTTTCATGGTAGGTCAGACCTGCCTGACGGTCAGGCAAGCATTTGGCGAAGCCATCACTTCGTGACTTGTCTGACCTTTTTGAATCATTTTGGACAGGCAGGTCCCAAAGGGATGCCCTTGGCAAATGCCTGTCCCACCAATTGAAAGCCTTTTTCAACAGCCTGCCAGAGTGTATACAAGGGTTGCGGAACGTGTTGTGCCAGCGGAACCGAAAAGAGACTTTGCAAGTCAGTCACTTTTTGGCTATATTAAAAGCGAAATTTTGTCAGCGATTGGAGGAAGTTCATGAAGAAGGGTATTCATCCCACATACAAGAAAGCAGTTGTGACGTGTGTGTGTGGGAATAAGTTTGAAACACGTTCAACCGCAGGGGATCTTCACGTAGAAATTTGTTCGAGCTGTCATCCGTTTTTTACGGGTAAGCAAAAGCTTGTCGATACGGCCGGACGCGTAGAACGGTTCAACAGGAAGTACGGGAAGAAACTTCAGGCGATTGCTGAGGCAGAGAAAGCCTGATCGCCTTGGATTGTGTTACATGGCGGAATGTATTGTAAAATGCATTCCGCTTTTTCATTTCGGAACGGGTTGATTGCCAATCACCGTTCCTTCCAACCTTTAAGATCGGGACTGCCATGCCTTCCATGATCTGTATTTTTGAAGACGAATTGATCGGAAACTTCCTGCCTCTCGTCTATACCCGTCCGGTATATGATCTGAAGTGCGGCGTAATGTCTTTCAAGGAGCGAATTCACCAGTCATTCCCAAGGGCCGGGATTGTGCTTCAATGCAGGGATTATCTTGTTGATTACGTATCCCTCCGAAACCCCTCGTGCGCGATAAACCAGGTTCCGAGCGAAAAGTGCTTGTTTCTCAACGGCAGAATTCTCGATATCCGAAATCTTGCCCGACTTCTCCCAGTGGAACTGAACAAAGACGTGCTCTATGTCAACAATGGTCATGTGGTTGCCGCCCATTTGAGTGGTGCAAATCTTCAGGCAATGACACAGTGCCTGAATCACCCGCTCGCGGCAAAGCATTTCGGTAATCTCGAATCGATCGAGGTCGATGTCAATCTTGTTACCTATCCCTGGGATCTCGTTCATCGGAATAGGGAAATGTTGTTGCATGACGGCGAGTCTCTCCTCGCCCGAAAGGGAAGACGCCTTGGAAAAATCTGGAAGGGAGCCCAAATCATTGGGACAAAGAACGTCGTTATCGGCAAGGGATCAAATGTCATGCCCGGTGCTGTTCTCGATGCCACGGATGGACCGATAATCATCGGCGAAGATGTGAAAGTGTTCCCTCAGGCGACGATCATCGGCCCCTCGTTTGTAGGGAATAATTCTCTGGTGAAGATCGGGGCGAGCATCTATGAAGATTGCAGCATTGGGGCGTGGTGCACCGTTGGAGGAGAGGTTGAGTGTTCGATTATCCACGGCTACTCGAACAAGCAACACAGTGGCTTCCTCGGACAATCGTACGTCGGCAAATGGGTGAATCTGGGAGCTGACACAAATACGAGTAATTTGAAGAACAACTATGGACATGTCCGTGTGACGGTTGGCGGCAGGCAGATTGACACGGGGTCGCAGTTCGCAGGCCTTTTCATGGGAGATCACTCGAAGTCGGCCATCAACACGATGTTCAACACCGGAACGGTAGTGGGTGTGAGCTGCAATGTTGCGATGGCCGGATTCCCCCAGAAATCGATCCCCTCGTTTGCCTGGATCACTGGCGAGGGGCATGTGGAGACATTTGATCTCCGTCGGGCGCTAGAGGTCGCAAAGAGGGTCATGGCCAGACGAGATGTTGCACTCTCCACAGTTGAAGAGGAACTGTTCAAGAAGGTATTTGATCTTACACGTGAAGAACGGGCGTATCCTGATATCGACGGATGATCCGTAAAGAAAGCAGAGATTGAATCGTGTCACAGGAAGCATCGACAGCGAAAGCACTCCCGACGAGTGAAAATCTGTACAAGGGTCCTCGTGGAACTGCCGTAAAAATACTGAATCGCATCGAACGATCAGATGCTTATCTCGATCGGTTGATCGATCACGAAATGCGATCGACCGACATGAACGAGCTCGATAAAGGTTTGATGAACGAAATTGTCACCGGCGTCATTCGGTGGCGGATGAAGTTGGACTGGGTTCTGACCGGCTTTTTTCACGGCAGCTTCACAAAGGCAGAAACCAATATTCGCAATGCCCTCCGTGTCGCCCTCTACCAGATCCTCTTTCTCGACCGAGTCCCCCAATCCGCTGCGGTCAATGAAGCGGTTGAATTCATGAAGCGCCTTCGAGGACAGAAGGTTGCGAATCAGGTCAACGCCATTCTCCGCAACATCATCCGTACGATCGATAACATCCGCTATCCCGATATTAACGAAGACAAGATCCAGCATCTTGCGGTTGTGGAGTCTCATCCGCTGTGGATGGTGAGGAGATGGGTGGAACGATTCGGGTACGACGAGACTCGACGGTTACTGGAAGCCAACAATCGGATTCCGGACCTCACGCTCAGAGTGAATCGTCTGAAGATCGATTTCAATCTTTTCCTGAGCAAACTAGGCGAACGCCAAATCGAGCATGTTCGTTCCTCATATCTCGAATGGTTCGTCCGCGTCAAGCACATGGCAGGCATTGGCGCATCGGAGATGTTCCGTGAAGGATTCTTTGTTGTGCAGGATGAGAGCGCAGGATTGCCGGTCCGCCTCCTCGATCCGAAACAAGGTGACCGGGTGATCGATTTGTGTGCGGCACCGGGAGGAAAGACGACATACATCGGGGAATTGCTGAAGAACATCGGGGAAATTGTTGCCGTTGATAAGTATGAGACTCGCCTCAATGTTGTCCGGTCCGCATGTAAGCGATTGGGGATTGCGAATGTTCAGTTCCTTGCCGCCGACGCCCGGGATGTGAATATGGCTGCCGGCGACAAAGTGCTGGTAGACGTTCCATGCTCCGGATTGGGCGTGCTGGCAAAGAAGCCCGATTCCAAGTGGAAGCGCGAAAAAGAAGACCTGATTCGCCTGGCCGAGGCGCAGGAACGCATCCTGAATCACGCAGCTACTCTCGTGAAAGCTGGTGGGATCCTCGTGTACAGCACATGCACGATCGAGCCGGAAGAGAACGTGGAGATCATCCGGAGATTTCTGGCACAACATCCCGATTTCACCATTGAGAATGCTGCTGATTTTGTGCGCGCCGATCTTGTTCAGAGTGAGGGGTTCGTGACCACGTTTCCCCATGTGCACGGTATGGATGGTTCGTTCGCTGTCAGAATGAAGAAAACCTCTTCGGTCTGAGTTTCTAGTTTTGGGTTCCTGTCCAAAACTGTGTATATTCCCGCATGACCCTGTGCCTGCGCCTCGCAGGTCGTCCAACAACAATCCTCCGCATCTGTGGTTCAATAGAGATACTCGGTGAGGATTTTCTCCATCACGCCACATACACTATTCCATTTATTCATCCTGCATTCGGGAGGTTCGGTATGAATGCACTTCGGTGGAGCGTAGCATCACTTCTGTTTGCCATTGCCTTTGTCGCAGGGTTTTTGATCTCTTCCCAACCCTCGGAACCCCTCATCAATACTTTTTCGATTGCCGCAGTTGACCTGAAAACGGGTGATGTTGGCGTGGCAGTCCAATCGAAGTTCCCTAATGTCCGACCCGTTGTTCCGTGGGCCGAGGTGGGAGTAGGAGCAGTCGCAACACAATCCTTCGTGAACGTTTCCTATGGACCGCGCGGACTCACCCTCATGAGAAACGGCGCTTCGGCAGAACAGGCTCTCCGCATTCTCATTGAGACGGATGAAAGAAGAGATGACCGACAGGTGGGGATTGTTGATGCCAAAGGCAATGCAGCAAGTTGGACTGGCAAAGAGTGTTTTGACTGGGCAGGAGGTAGGGCTGGAGAATCGATTGGCGGTAAGGGGGTCGTGGTCACCGGTAAGGGCTTTGTAGCTCAAGGAAACATCCTCACGGGGAGGGAAACCATCGACGCGATGGCGAAGACGTTTGAACTGACCTCCGGCTCTTTGGCCGATCGTCTTGTTGCCGCTCTCGTAGCAGGAGGAAAAGCGGGGGGAGATCGGCGGGGTGAACAATCCGCGGCCCTCCTCATCAAACGAAAGGGGGGTGGATATGATGGGACGACGGATGACTACATCGACATCTCCGTGTACGATCATCCCCGACCTCTCCAGGAACTTGAACGGCTGTATGAGATCCACAAGCTTTTCTTCTTCCGCTCCGATTCGTCCAACCTTCTTCCCATTGTGCCCGAACTCTGCAGAGAGCTTCAGTCAATCCTCTCCGACCATGCATACAAAGGGATGCGATTCTATCACGGCCCGGTGAATGGTGTGTTTGACGGGACAACGAAGAAGGCGCTTCAAGATTTTATGGGGTGGGAAAACTACGACGTCAGGATTCGCGAAGATAATTTGATTGATAAGGAAGTATTGGCCGATATTCGCGCGAACTATGGCCGATGGAAGCGGCGCAAATGATGAAGGCGCTCGTGAAAGCAATCGAACACGAAAATTCACACTTATGACCTTCCGTTTACTATGAAAGCAATTGTAAAACCAAAGCCGAGGCCGGGCCAGGATTGGCCGAAAGGTCTCTTGTTAGCGGAAAAACCAGAGCCGAAAATTGAAGATCCGAACGACGTGATCATGAAGGTTTTCGCCGGAGGAATCTGCGGAACCGACGTCGGGATTTACAACAGCAAATCCTCGCTTCAGAAGGAAATGGTGAATGCCGTCTCGGATCCCATTACGATCGGACATGAATTCGGCGGCAAGATCGTAGACGCGGGAAAGAAAGCACGCGTGCATCTCGCGAGACTCATGATTCGAAAAGCCGGCACAAATCCCAATGTGAATGCCCTCGTTCGGCGAAAATCACCAACATCGCTTGCCACTGCACCGGATTTTCTCAAGATCCTGGAAAAAAAATTCTACAGCACTTCAGAGATGCATGTCACGTGTGACACATGCTATCAGTGCTCATTGGGCGAGTATCATGTATGCAGGAATACCATCATCCAGGGGCTTCACGATGACGGAGCCTGGGCGACGTACGTGAAAGTCCCGGCAAAAAATGTCCGGCTCTTCTTCGGACGTGAAATCCCACCGGAGATCATCAGCTTCATGGATGCATTAGGGAACGGAGCACATACCGTTTTTTCTGCGCCCATCCGGAACCGATCCGTGGCAATTCTCGGATTGGGCGTGCAGGGGCTCCTTGCCGTGGCGGTCGCGAAGTCAGCCGGAGCAAAGCGCATTTACGTTACCGATGCCTCCCGGGAACAGTACCCGCACGAGAAACTTGTCAAACATCGTTTTGAGCTGGCCAAGGCATTCGGTGCCGATCACTGTTTCGATGTCGCGATGATGGATGAACGCACACGGTTCATCGAGACAATCCTTGACGAAACCGACAACACAGGTGTCGATGCTGTATTTGAGATGTCGGGCAGTTATCATGCGTATATCGATGCGGCGAAGGTTCTTCGTATGGGGGGTGTCTTTTCATTGCTGGGCCTTCCCTCAGGAACCATCGATGTAGATTTCGCGAAGAATATCATCTTTCGTGGTATTACTATTCACGGTATCATCGGGCGGAGAGTATTCCAGACATGGGACCAGATGGAAGAACTGTTGCGCGGAGGACTGGCCAAGAAACTGATGAAGTCGGGGATCGTCTCGCATCAGATTCCACTGGAACGGTTTGAGGACGGATTCGCCGCGATCAAGGCCGGCGATGCCTTCAAGGTTCTCCTGAAGCCCTGACGCGGTTAGGTTCCTATCCAACAAACTCACGAAATCGTTTACCAGTACGCTGAACGAAGAATGAATATCAACGAACTTATCATCAAAGAGCTCGCTCGACTCGAAGAGTCTAAGACATTCAAATACGAAACGGCTCTGGAGAGCGCGCAGGCGGGCGTGGTCCAGGTGAAGAAGAAAGATGTCGTAATGCTTGCCTCCAACAACTACCTTGGCATGGCAAACCATCCTCTGGTGAAGAAGGCAGCGATCGATGGGATCAAAAAATATGGCTACGGAATGGCTTCCGTCCGCTTCATTTGTGGCACGCAGACAATCCACCTTGAGCTCGAGAAGAAGATTTCGAAATTCGTAGGAGCGGAGGACACTATCCTCTTTTCATCCTGTTTTGCCGCCAACGAGGGATTCTTTGCGTCCATAACGAACGAGAAGTTGGGTCTTGATCACTACAAAGATGTCATCTATAGTGATCGGCTCAATCACGCGAGCATTATCGACGGTCAGCGTCTGTGCAAGCCGGAGACTACGGACAAGAAGATCTACAATCATGCCGATGTAGCTCACCTGGAACAACTCCTTGAAGAAGATCGCAACAAGGACTACCGCCTTCGAATTGTTGCGACGGACGGCGTATTCAGCATGGAGGGAGATCTGGCTCCCCTGCACGATATTGTCGAGGTTTGCCGCAAGTACAATGCAATGCTCTTTGTTGATGATTCGCACGCGATTGGGGTGTGTGGGAAGTCGGGTCGGGGGACTCCGGAGGAATTCGGGGTCCTGGGAAGGGTAGAAGTGCTCACCGGAACGCTTGGCAAAGCGATCGGCGGAGCATCCGGCGGGTACATCAGCGGATCGAAAGAGCTGATCTCGTATCTCCGGCAGAAATCGCGTCCGTACACGTTTTCGAATTCTCTTCCCCCTCCAATCGTGCTTGCCTGCATCGCATCGTTCGACCTTCTGTCAAAAGACAAGTCGATCGTCAAGCGATTGCACGAGAACACGGCATACTTCCGTCGTGAAATCAAAAATCTGGGATTCACGATTATCGATGGAACTCACCCTATCGTCCCTGTGATGCTCGGCGAAGCCTCCACCGCGCAGGACATGAGCGCGGCGCTGTTAAAAGAGGGGGTGTACATCAAAGGGCTCTGGTTTCCGGTGGTCCCGCACGGCGAGGCTCGGCTTCGCACCCAGATTTCCGCCGCACTAACGAAGCGGGATCTCGACCGGGCGTTGGAGGCCTTCAGGAAAGTCGGCAAGAAAATGAAACTAATCTGATACTCAACGGATGAAAGTTATCGGCTAATGGACAACCTGATTCTTATTGTGTTGGCAGTTCTTGTGGTCATGGTCGGAGTGCTGCTGTTTGTCCTGGGAAGGCAATTGCGGAAGAAGCCCACTGAGGGAAGTGATACCTCTCTGCTCATCCAGCAACAAATTGAAGCATTGCGATCGGAAGTCAACCAGAGTCTCAATAACACCGCAGAACTGCTCGGTGGGTCTCTACAGCGGACCACGGAGGTCGTTTTCCAGAGCCTGAAGACCACCACCGATACGGTCAACCAACAGCTCAACCTCGTGACCTCGCAACTCACCAGTGTAACTCATCAACTCCAGACGAATACCGGAGATGTGGGTGTGAGGTTGGACAAAGCAGCTAATGTTATTCAATCGGTTCAAAACAAACTGGGAGAGCTAAGTCAGGCCACGCAGGAAATCAAGGAACTCGGGCAAAGTGTCTCGAAGCTCGAGGAAATGCTTAAGGCCCCAAAGTTTCGAGGCGGTCTGGGAGAATTGCTTCTCGAGGATCTCCTCAAGCAGGTTCTCGCAACGGGATTCTATGAGATGCAGCACACGTTTCGGAATGGACAGACGGTTGATGCGATCATTCTGACGGCGGGAGGGAAAGTTCCGGTCGATTCGAAATTCCCCCTCGAGAACTTCCGAAAGATGATCGAGGCAAAGAATGATCAGGAGAAAAAAGCGGGTGCACGCGCGTTCGTGTCGGATGTGAAAAAACATATCGATGCGATCGCGGACAAATACATCGTTCCGGATGAGGGGACTTTTGATTTTGCACTTATGTACATTCCGGCGGAGAACATCTACTACGAAACAATTATTAAGGACGAGCTATTCGGTGAAGAGAAGGGAATTTTCGCCTACGCCACCGAAAAGCATGTTGTGCCGGTCTCTCCCAATAGCCTGTACGCTCACCTGATGGTGATCGTCAAAGGTTTGAAGGGGATGCAGATCGAACGAAAGGCGCGGGAAATCTACCAGCAGTTGAAGCGCCTGGAGTCCGACCTCCAGAAATTCTCCGATGTCTTTGAAACCCTCGGCTATCAACTCAACAACGCGAAGAACAACTACGACAAGGCAGACAAGCAATTGAGCAACTTCACACATCGGTTGAAAGGGGTCCAGAGTTTGCCGGAGGCCGAAGATTCCCCACAGCTCGATGCATTTACTTCCAATGAATGAGATGCAATGAGTTATCCTTCCTCACAAGACAAAGATGCTCGATTCATGGCGGATGATCATGAAAAGAAATCTGCCGGGCTCCAATGGAAATGGATTGTGCTGGGAATCATCGTCGGCTTGGTGATCACCGGTTCTTCCTTTTTCATCCTGATGCCATTGCTGCAGAATCAGCCCGCGCAAATGATCGGAATGATCGCCGGATTCGTGAGTATGGGCTTGCTCATTGGTTTTTTTTCACCGGGCATCATGCCAAGGGAAACAGTGATCGCTGCGGTTGTTTTGTTGGCGATTCTGGCGGGACTCCTCGTTATCGCGGATAGATTGGATTCTATGGGGAGGGACACACTGGTTTACTGGGCCGTACTGAATCTCAATGGTGGGTTGCTCGGAGGGTGGATTGGTCGGCGTAGGTTGGTTGAACTGCACGCCGGTCGAGACCACACATATAGATATGTCCGGTTCCCCTGGAGGGTTGTCGGAATCGGGACTTCGATCGGATTAGCATTCAGTCTCCTATTTCTCTTTGTCCTGAGCCCGCTTTTCAAGATCAACGAAAACGTTATTCACGTCGGCTTTCTGGTCGGATTTCTGGCGAGTGGATTTGCAGTTGGATTCAAGTCGGAGCGTATGACCATGAAGGAACCGGCGCTAACGGGAGGGGCAGTCGCGCTTGTGAACGCCGTGTTGTTGAGGCTGGCCACGACGACAGGAATAAGTGTGATGTTTTTTAGTCTGTCATTGGGATTTCTTCTGACATTCAATGGCGCGTGGTTCGGTGAACGATTTCGCCGCTTGTTGACGAAGTCAGACGGCTAAAGCATCAGCCTGAGCTTGGTGTCGATACGCCTCTCCGACTCGGCGAGGCGTTGCTTTTTCTGGTATGCAGGTCGATATTTTCATATCTTCGCATATGATGCAAGAAGGTCGAAATGAGCTCAGCACGTCTGAGTTCTGGGAAAACAGCTATCAGAACGGTGACTCTCATTGGGACCTGGGAACGCCGACCCCGGTCTTCGTGGACCTCTTGGAGCGTAAAATCCTGCCAGGACCCGGATCAATAATCGTGCTTGGGTGCGGTCGGGGTCATGATGCAGTTCTGTTCGGACGTTCGGGCTTCGATGTCACAGCCATTGATTTTTCTCCAACGGCGCTCGTCGAAGCGGCTGACCTTGCCAAGAAATCGGGAAGTGCGGTTCGTTTCCTGGAGGAAGATCTTTTTAGGCTCCCCGAGACCACTGCTTCTGCCTTCGACTATGTCCTGGAGTACGTAACATATTGCGCGATCGAACCAACGCGCCGACGCGAGTTCCTTGACGTTGTTGACCACGCGCTCAGACCTGGAGGAGTATTCATTGCTTTGCTCTTTCCCGCTGACGGAAGACTTGGTGGACCACCATTTTCTGTGGATGTTGAGGAGGTAAGAAACCACCTCACAAATCGGTTTGAACTTATTTTGGAAGAAAGTCCCCCGAGCTCCGTGAAGCCCCGGAGAGGAAAGGAAGTCTTGATGCTCTGGAAGAAGCGCGAGATCGGACCTATGACAGAGGGAGATACTGAATCGTGAGAGCCGCAGTTGTCACCAAATTCGGCCCTCCAGAGGTGCTGAAGATCAAGGATATTCCTGATCCGATTCCCGGCAATGAAGAGATTCTCATCAGGGTCAAGACGATTGGATTGAATTTTGCCGATGTCATGGCAAGACTGGGCGTCTATCCTTCAATCCCAAATCCCCCCTTCATCCCCGGGATCGAGGTTGCAGGAATCGTCGAACGAATTGGCAAAGGTGTCAGAGGCTTCCGAAAAGGGGATCGCGTCATGGCGTTCACGCAACTTGGAGGGTATGCGGAATTGGCGAAGACCCCCGCACGCAATGCGCGAAAAATCCCTCAGGGTATTTCGCTTGATCATGCGGCCTCCCTCATGGTTACGGGTCTCACTGCCTTTCATGGTCTCAGCACGCTCGCAAATGTTCGCAAGGGGGAAAGAGTCCTGATCCACGCAGGCGCGGGGGGTGTTGGGACGATCGCAATTCAGATGGCACGGCACCTCGGATTGGAGGTGTTTGCTACGGCAAGCAGCGCTCAGAAGCTGGAAATCATGAAGAAACTAGGAGCAAACCACGTCATCAATTATGCACAGACCGATTTTGTGGAGGTAATCAGGGAGATTACGAAGGGAGATGGGGTGGATGTGATTTTTGATTCCGTCGGCGGTTCCGTGATGCGGAGGAGCATGAAGGTTCTCGCGCCCATGGGTCGCTATGTACTATTCGGCTTCGCATCAGTCGCGGGAAAACGTTCCATCAACAGGCTAAAGGCGCTTCGGGAAATTGTATCGACCCCGCTCGTCTATCCCCCCTCAATGGTCACGAAGAATATTGGCATCCTTGGGTTCAACCTGTATTTCCTCTCCCATAAGGTGGAGTATATGAAGGGGGCTGTCGAACAGGTGCTCAAATGGTATCAGGCAAAGAAGATCGTACCTGTCATAGGATCGACCTTTGAATTCGATCGGATTGCCGATGCCCAGGCACATCTTCAGAGCAGGGAGAGCCAGGGCAAAATCGTTGTTTACGTGTGATGAAGAGTTCGAATCTTTAGGAGATGATCAATGGTGCGGGCGCGTGGACAGAAACAGAAGATCATAGATCCAAATTTTCTTTTGGTGGCTTATCGGCACGGCTATTTCCCGATGGCAGATGCGAAAGATGGGGATATTGCGTGGTATTCTCCGGAACGTCGGGGAGTGATAGATCTTGAACGCTTCCGAGTGCCTCGGAGCTTGAGGCAAACGATAAAGAAGGAGATCTTCGAAACGAAGATCGACTCTGCGTTCGAGGAGACGATCAGAGCATGTGCCGACCGGACAGAGACGTGGATCTCTGAAGAGATTATCCAAAGCTATTTGGAGCTTCATCGCTTGGGATTTGCTCACAGTGTGGAGGCGTGGAGGGGCGGCGAGCTCGCAGGCGGGCTCTATGGTGTGGCTCTCAACGGAGCTTTCTTTGGAGAATCGATGTTCTCTCGTGAACCAGACGCGTCAAAAATCGCTCTCGTCGCACTCGTCGACCGGCTGCGAGAAAAAGGATTTGTGCTTCTTGACACGCAATTTGTCACTGAACATCTCTCCCGGTACAGCGCTGTCGAAATCGCAAGATCAGAATATCTGGACCGGTTAGAGAAGGCGCTTGTTCTTGATGTCTCGTTTGTCTGATCCAAACCGATAGGGAATCCAGAAATACGCGAGGAAGAGATATGGGAACTACAAGTCAGGAACCGGTGGTCACCTCCACCAGCTTTCCTAAGCTCCAGTTATTCAGGCGTGGAAAGGTGCGCGATGTATATGATCTGGGAGAACACGTACTGATCGTTGCGACAGATCGGCTTTCTGCATTTGATGTCATCATGCCGCAAGGTATTCCGTTCAAGGGAAAGGTCCTGACGAAGATTTCGGAGTGGTGGTTTGAGCAAATGCAAGATATCGCGCAAAACCATGTCGTTTCGACCATCGTTTATGATTTTCCATCTGTCTGCAAGCCCTATTGGGACGCGTTGGATGATCGCAGCATGCTGGTACGAAAAACCAGGCCTCTCCCCGTCGAGTGTGTTGTGCGCGGATATCTCTCCGGATCGGGATGGCAGGAATACAAGGCCTCGAAACAGGTGTGCGGTATCAGGTTGAAGGATGGATTGATCGAATCAGCCAAACTTGATGAACCGATCTTCACGCCGGCAACAAAAGAGGAGGTTGGTTCCCATGACATCAACATCTCCTTTGAGAAGATGGCTGATCTTGTGGGAAGGGAGCTTGCTGAACAGATGCGCGACGTTACACTTCTTATCTACCAGCGGGCCACGCGGATTGCCGAGGATAAGGGAATTCTGATCGCCGACACCAAGATGGAGTTCGGGCTGGATGAAAACGACAATCTGGTTTTGATCGACGAACTTCTGACCCCTGACTCGTCCCGATTCTGGCCGATGGACAAATATCGTCCAGGCACAGCACAGCCAAGTTTCGACAAACAATTCGTCAGGGATTATCTGATTTCGATAGACTTCAATCGGAAGCCGCCGGGGCCGGAGTTGCCGGAAGAAATCATTCACAAGACATCCGCTCTCTATCTTGAAGCATTGAAACGATTTACTGGAAAAAGTCTGATCTAGTGCCGCTTCCAATAAATAATATTGTGTTCTGAATGAGGAGAAGCGCTGGTTAGAGCGGGCATCCCGCTCGCCGTGTGAGCGGGACCTTTTTGAATAGGCCTTGACGTAAGCCACAAGACTTCTTTTCAGAAGTGGCACTAGCATCCATATGTTGGCATCAATGGCATCGAACGATTTTCATATCCTCGAACACCCGGCAGACATTGGCATTTCCGCAAGGGGAGATGACTACGCGGAAGCTTATGCGAACGCGGCACGTGGACTCTTCTCGTTGATTGTGAATCAGAATAGTGTCGAGGAGCGAAGCATCAAGGAAGTGCACATCGAGGGGGATGACCGGGAACATCTGCTTGTTCGATGGCTCTCAGAATTGTTGTATCTGTACGATGGAGAGAAGTTTGTGATCTCGGAGGTGGAGGTTCAATGTCCGACCCCGACCGTACTGAGGGCGATGCTCAAGGGAGAGACGCTTGACGCAAATAGGCATTCGCCGAAGCTTGACGTCAAAGCGATTACCTATCACCAACTGGAGATCACGGAACAGCAGGATGGCACAGTTGAAATCCAGTTCATTGTAGATATTTAGTCATGAGCATGCTGCGAAAAATCGGTGAATATCGATACGTAGTTCCAAAATCATTCCGACCGGGAATGAGGATTGAGGGATTGATATACGCCGACGATGACTTGATCAAGGCGATCGAAAAAGACCAAACGCTGATGCAAGTCGCAAATGTGGCCACGCTCCCCGGCCTTGTCGGCCGCTCTCTCGCAATGCCCGACGCACACCAGGGTTATGGATTTGCGATCGGAGGTGTAGCAGCTGCAGA
>Ga0208244_100810_pt1 | contig 23521 bp, 23 predicted proteins | sample SubbioCR12Aug_5A_FD_184828 | JGI IMG/M metagenome (GOLD analysis project Ga0208244, IMG submission 184828) | Serpentinite rock and fluid subsurface biosphere microbial communities from McLaughlin Reserve, California, USA - CR12Aug_5A (SPAdes) | ecosystem: Environmental > Terrestrial > Deep... | reverse complement strand
GCCGTGGACCGACATCTACTCGGTGGGTGCCTCCCTCTACGACTGCCTGGCCGGCGAGCCCCCCCAGCCGGCCGATCGGCGCCTGGTCGAAGACGAACTGAAACCCGCCCAGGCACGCTGGGGCAGTCGCTATTCCCTGCAACTGCTGGAACTGATCGACTGGTGCCTCAAGCTGCCCGTCGCCCAGCGCCCGCAAAGCGTGTTCGCCCTGCAGAAGGTGCTGAGCGGGGAGCAGCTCGACCTGGTCGACCCGGCCTGGTTCGACACGCCGCCGGAATGATTCCGGCTGTCAGCCGAGCCACTTCCTGGCGTTGCGAAACATGCGCAGCCAGGGGCCGTCCTCGCCCCACGCCTCCGGATGCCAGGACATCTGCACGGTGCGGAAGATGCGCTCGGGGTGCGGCATCATGATGGTGAAGCGGCCGTCGGCTGTGGTGAGGCCGGCGATGCCGGCGGGCGAGCCGTTCGGGTTGAAGGGATAGGTCGCCGCGACGCGACCGTGGTTGTCGACGTAGCGCATCGCGACGACAGCCTGGTCCTGTTTGCCGTGAGCGCCGAAGTCGGCGCGACCTTCACCATGAGAGACGACGATGGGCAGGCGGCTGCCGGCCATGCCGGCGAGGAACAGCGACGGGTTCTGCGGCACCTCCACCATGACGAAGCGCGCCTCGAACTGCTCGCTGCGGTTGCGCGCGAAGCGCGGCCAGTGATCGGTGCCGGGGATGATTTCCGCCAGGTGGCTCATCATCTGACAGCCGTTGCACACGCCCAGCGCGAAGGTGTCGGCGCGGCTGAAGAAGGCTTCGAACTCCGCGCGCAACGGATCGCTGAAGAGAATCGACTTGGCCCAGCCCTGGCCGGCGCCGAGCACGTCGCCGTAGGAGAAGCCGCCGCAGGCGACGAGGCCGTGAAAGTCAGCCAGCGCGACACGGCGCGCCTGCAGGTCGCTCATGTGAACATCGAAGGCGGCGAAGCCGGCGCGGTCGAAGGCGGCGGCCATTTCCACCTGGCCGTTCACGCCCTGCTCGCGCAATATTGCAATCCTCGGCCGCGCGCCCGAAGCGATCATCGGCTGAGAAATCCCCCCTCCGCCCCCCTTTTGCAAAAGGGGGGACTCGGCCGGATCGAAAGTCAGTGCCGCCGACACGCCGGGATCGGTCGCGTCGAGCAGCGCATCGAATTCCTCCTGCGCGCATTGCGGATCGTCGCGCATGCGGGCAATCTGGAAGCTCGTTTCCGCCCAGACGCGCAGCAGGTCGACGCGCTTTTCCTTGAGCAGCGGCCTGGCGTTGCGCCAGACGCGGATCTCGTCGGCCGCGTTGAGTTCGCCGACCGTGTGGCTGCAGGCGGCGAGGCCGTGCGTGCGCAGCACCTGCATGACCTTGGCGCGGTCGTCGCGACGGATCTGCAGCAGCGCGCCGAGCTCCTCGGCGAACAGCGCGCCCATGACGCGGTCGCGGAAGCGGCCGCTCGCCAGCTCCGGCTTGCGCTCGAGGCCGTCGGCGTCGTTCATCAGCGGGTCGTAGCACAGCGTGTCGAGGTTGAGCGAGACGCCGCAATGACCGGCGAAGGCCATCTCGCAGGCGGCGGCGAAGAGGCCGCCGTCGGAACGGTCGTGGTAGGCGAGCAGCAGGTTCGCCGCATTGAGTTCCTGCGCGGCGGCGAAGAAACCGCGCAACAAGGCGGCGTCGGCATCCGGCGCGTGCTCGCCGACCGCGTTCCAGGCCTGCGCCAGCGCGGAGCCGCCGAGGCGGTGCTTGCCCTGGCCAAGATCGACGAGCAGCAGGTCGGTGTCGCCGGAATCGGTGCGCAATTGCGGCGTCAGGGTCTTGCGCACGTCTTCGCAGGCGGCGAAGGCGGAGATGATGAGGGAGAGCGGCGCGGTGACCTGTTTCTTCGCGCCCTGCTCCTCCCAGGCCGTCTTCATGGAGAGAGAATCCTTGCCGACCGGAATGCTGATGCCCAGCGCCGGACAGAACTCGAGGCCGACCGCCTTCACGGTGTCGAACAGCGCGGCATCCTCGCCCGGGTGGCCGGCGGCGGCCATCCAGTTGGCGGAGAGCTTGATCCGGCCGATATCGCCGATCAACGCCGCGGCGAGGTTGGTCACCGCCTCGCCCACGGCCATCCGTCCCGATGCCGGCGCGTCGATCAGCGCCAGCGGCGTCTTCTCGCCCATGGCGAAGGCCTCGCCGAGATACCCTTCGTAGGACAGCGAAGTGACGGCGCAGTCGGCCACCGGCACCTGCCACGGCCCGACCATCTGGTCGCGCGCGGTCATGCCGCCCACCGTGCGGTCGCCGATGGTGATGAGGAAATGCTTCGAAGCCACGCTCGGCATGCGCAGCACGCGCCAGGCGGCCTCCTTCAGGTCGAGGGCGGCGGCATCGAAGGGCGGCAGGTGGCGCCCCTTGTGCGCCACATTGCGCGTCATTTTCGGCGGCTTGCCGAGCAGGACTTCCATGTCCATGTCGACGGCGTTGTTGCCGAAGTGGCTGTCGCTCACCACGAGCTGGCCGTCAGCAGTGGCCTCGCCGAGCACGGCGAAGGGGCAGCGCTCGCGCTCGCAGAGGGCGCGGAATTCGTCGAGGCGGTCGGGCGAAATCGCCAGCACGTAGCGCTCCTGCGCCTCGTTGCACCATATCTCGCGCGGCGACATGCCCGGCTCCTCGGTCTGCACGCGGCGCAGTTCAAAGCGCGCGCCGCAGCCGGCGCCATGCGCCAGTTCCGGCAGGGCGTTGGAAAGACCGCCGGCGCCGACGTCGTGGATGGAGAGGATCGGGTTGTTGTCCTTCAATTGCCAACACCGGTCGATGACTTCCTGGGCGCGGCGCTGGATCTCCGGGTTGCCGCGCTGCACCGAGGCGAAGTCGAGGTCGGCGGTGTTGCTGCCGGTCGTCATGGAGGACGCCGCGCCGCCGCCGAGGCCGATCAGCATGCCGGGGCCGCCGAGCTGGATGAGCAGCGCGCCGGCGGCAAACTCGATCTTGTGCGCGTCGCGCGCGGCAATGTTGCCGACGCCGCCGGCGATCATGATCGGCTTGTGGTAGCCGCGCACCTCCCCCGCCACCTCCTGCTCGAAGGTGCGGAAGGTGCCGGCCAGGTTGGGCCGGCCGAATTCGTTGTTGAAGGCGGCGGCGCCGATCGGTCCCTCGATCATGATGTCGAGCGCCGAAGCGATGCGCTCGGGCTTGCCGTAGCTGCCCTCCCACGGCTGCGCGTAGCCGGGAATGTTCAGGTTGGACACCGAGAAGCCGCACAGGCCGGCCTTCGGCCTGGAGCCGCGGCCGGTGGCGCCCTCGTCGCGGATCTCGCCGCCCGAGCCGGTGGCCGCGCCCGGGAAGGGCGAGATGGCGGTCGGATGGTTGTGCGTCTCGACCTTGGCGAGGTAATGCGTCAGCTCTTCCGAGTACGCATAGGCGCCGCCGGGGCCGGGATGGAAGCGCTTGGCGAGGGCGCCCTCGAGCACGGCGGCGTTGTCGGAGTACGCCACCACCGTGCCGTGGGGACTGACTTTGTGCGACTCGCGGATCATGCCGAAGAGGGAGTGCGCCTGCCTGGCGCCGTCGATCACCCAGTCGGCGTTGAAAATTTTGTGCCGGCAATGCTCGGAGTTGGCCTGGGCGAACATCATCAGCTCGACGTCGGTGGGGTTGCGGCCGATGCGGCTGAAGTTCTCTGCCAGGTAATCGATCTCGTCCTCGGACAGCGCCAGGCCCATCTCGCCGTTGGCGGCAACCAGCGCGGCGCGGCCCTTCCCTACGACATCCACCGTCGCCAGCGGCTGCGGCGCGTAGTGGCGGAACAGCGCCTCGGCGGCGTCGACGGAATCGAGCACCGACTCGGTCATGCGGTCGTGAATGAACGGCAGCGCGGTACCGTGATCGCCTTTTGCGTCGATGTGGTACGCGGTGCCTCGCTCAATTCTGGAAATCGCCGCAAAGCCGCACTGCCGCACGATCTCCGTCGCCTTCGACGACCACGGCGAGATGGTGCCCAGGCGCGGCGTCACCAGCTTGAGCATGCCGGCCGGCGCGCTGCCGGCCGGATGTGCGCCGAGCAGGTCCTTCAGCCGTTCGAGGCCCTCCGCGGCGAGCGGCGCCTTCAGTTCGACGAAGTGCCAGTGTTCGGCGGCCAGGCTTTTCAGGCCTGGCAGGGCGGCCTTGATGGTTTGCGTGAGACGGGAGAGGCGGCTGGCGGAGAACGCGGCGGCGCCGCGCAGCTTGAGGACTTCTGACATGACGGCAGGGTGTTCGGTAAAGTGCAATTATACCCGAGCCACCGTCTTGAATTTGTCGTTTCCGCCCCCACGAACCGATAATCGAAACCTGCGAGAGCCGCCATGCCCACCCACGCCACCGATGTCTCGGCCGCGAACTTCCAGCAGGAAGTCATCGAGGCTTCCCGCTGCGTTCCCGTCCTCGTGGACTTCTGGGCGCCGTGGTGCGGCCCCTGCCGCAGCCTCGGCCCGATCCTGGAGAAACTCGCTGCCGAATACCAGGGACGCTTCCGCCTGGCCAAGGTGAATTCCGACGAGAACCAGCAACTCGCCGGCCAGTTCGGCGTGCGCGGCATCCCCAACGTGAAGGCCGTGGTCGGCGGCAAGGTCGTGAACGAATTCACCGGCGCCCTGCCGGAATCCGCCGTGCGCGAGTTCATCGACGCCCTGCTGCCCTCGCCGGCCGAGCCGTTGCGCCTGGAAGCGCAGGCGGCGCGCGCGCACGGCGAGGCCGATGCCACGCGCAAGCTGCTGCTGCAGGCCATCCGCCTCGACCCGAAGCATGAGCAGGCACGCCTGGACCTCGTCGACGTCCTGCTCGACGCCGGCGATCTGGCCGATGCGCAGCGCCTGCTCGATGAAATCGTCGTAAGCGCAAAGGATCGCGGCCGGATCGATGCGCTGTCTGCGCGGCTTGCCCTGGCGCAAGGCGCGCCGGCCGGCGCCGACGAAGCGGCGCTGCGCGCGCGCCTCGAGGCCGATCCCGCCGACCTGGAAGCCCGGCTCGCGCTGGCGAACCTGCTGGCCGTGAAGCAGGATTACCCGGGCGCCCTCGAACACCTGATGGAGATCGTGCGCCGCGACCGCGCCTTCGGCGACGACATCGGCCGCAAGACCATGCTGCAGATCTTCAACCTGCTCGGTGCCGGCAGCGAACTGGTGCGCAGTTTCCGCGGCGAGCTGTCGCGCGCGATCAACCGCTGAAAGTCAGCCGCCACGGCACGGCGACCGGCAGGCCGCCTTGCCTTTCCCCGCGCATTTCTGCATAGTGCGCGGCTTTTCCGCGGCGCTTTTCTTTCATGCCCACCCCCGTCGACATCAGCGAAGAAGCCGGCGTGCGCTATCTGCACTTCGGCTCGGACTGGATCCAGGGCGCCATGCGCATCGCGCGGCCGTGGGCGCTGGAGCTCGATTACACGCGCGAAATGATGACGTCCCTGCTGCTGCGGCCGGAGCCGGAATGGCCGCGCAGCGCGCTGCTGGTCGGCCTGGGCGCCGCCTCACTGGCGAAGTTCCTCTACCGCCACCGGCCGCAGGCGAAGTTGACGGTGGTGGAGATCGAGCCGGCGGTGGTGGCGGCGGCGCGGCAGTTCTTCAGGCTGCCGGACGATCCAAAGCGCCTGAAGATCGAAATCGCCGACGGCGTTGACTGGCTCGCCGGCAGCGACCGGACCTTCGACCTGATCCTGGTCGACGGCTTCGATGCCGACGCCCGCGCCGGCGGACTCGACACATTGCCTTTCTACCGCGCCTGCCGCGCCCACCTGAGCGCGGCGGGCCTGCTGTCGGTGAACCTCCTCGGCCGCAATCGCGGCTTCAAGGGCAGCGTCGAGCGCATCGGACGCGCTTTCGAGGGACGCGTCATGGTGTTTCCTTCCTGCGACCAGGGCAATGCCATTGCCTTCGCCGCGACCGGCGAGCCGATCCGCGTGCCGTTGAACGAATTGCGCACGCTGGCGCAGGCGCTCAGGAAACAGACCGGCCTCAACCTGCTGCCGACGCTGGCGCGCCTGTCGCACTGGCAAAGCTGTCCTGATGGACGTCTCGCGCTTTAGAATGCCCCTATGCTTACCATCTACGGCATCAAGAACTGCGACACCATGAAGAAGGCCTTCGCGCTGATGCTGGAAAATCCGAGCATGATCAAAAGGCCGATCGTCGAATCCGGCAAGACGCTGCTCATCGGCTTCGATGCCGACGAATTCGCCAAGCATCTGAAGTGATCGAATCCGATTTCGTCGCCCGCTTCCTGTTCGGGGAACTCGACATCCGCGGCGCCTTCGTGCGTCTCGGCGATGCCTGGCGCAGCATGCAGGCGCGGCGCAACTATGCCGCCACCGTGCGCGACCTGCTCGGCGAGATGACGGCGACGGCGGTCCTCATCGCCAGCAACCTGAAGCAGCCGGACCGCCTGAGCTTCCAGTTGAAGGGGCATGGCCCCATCGGCTTCCTCGTCTACGACTGCCCCGAGGCCCGCAACAAGGTCGGCGAGATGCTGCGCGCGCTCGGCCGCGCGGAAGTGGAATCCATCCTGAAGGAACAGGGCGAAGTCCTCGTGCATGACGACATCTGCAACCACACCTACCGCTTCGGCGCCGCCGACCTGGACGAGATCTTCCCGCCGCAGGAGCCGCAGCCAAGGACGCTGCATTGAACCGGCAGAACCTGACGCGGGGCACGCTGCTGATGTGCGCGGTGGTGCTGATCTGGGGCGCCTTCCTGCCGGTCAGCAAGGTCGTGCTGGCGGTCATCGATCCCTACTGGCTCACCCTGCTGCGCTACGCCGTGGCCTCGGCGTGCTTCCTGCTCGTGCTGGCCTGGCGCGAGGGCCGCGCGGCGCTGTCGTACGAGGGCAAGGCGGGCCTGGCCTGGGCCTGCGGCAGCGCCGGCTTCGCCGGCTTCAGCCTGTGCGTCTACGAGGGCCTGCGCCTGACGCGGCCCGAGCATGGCGCCATGATCCTCGCCCTCGGCCCGGTCAACATCGTGCTCTGGCAGTGGCTGCGCACGCGCCAGCGCCCGCCGGCGGCGGTGCTGGCCTGCATCGCCGCCGCCATCGTCGGCCTCGCGCTGGTGGTCAGCCAGGGCGAATTCGCCCGGCTCTACTCCGGCGGCAGCGCGCTGGGCAACGGCCTCATGTATCTCGCCTCGTGGTGCTGGATCGCCTTCACGCTGGGCGCGCAGAAATTCCCCGGCTGGTCGCCGGTGCGCTACACGGCGCTCACTTCGCTGCTGGGCTGCGTGACCATCCTGCTGGCAGTGGCGGCGGCCAACGGCGCCGGCCACAGCCACCCGCCGCAGGCCGCCGCACTGGCCGCGCATCCTTGGGCGCTGCTGTTCGTCGTCTTCGTCGTCTCCTTCGGCGCGGTGCTGATGTGGAACATGGCGGTATTGAAGCTCGGACCGCTCGATGCCGCGCTGTTCGCCAACTTCGCGCCCCTGGTGACCCTCCTCATCGCCGCCTGGCAGGGTCAGCGCCTGCTGGCGGTGGAATGGGCCGGCGCGGCGCTGGTGATCGGCGCCCTGATCGCCAACAACCTGGTCAACCGGCGCATGGCACGGCAGGCGGACAAGCTGCTGGCGGCCACGACGGCGGCATTGCGGTAGGATTGCGCCATGCCTTTCGCCCCTTCTCCGCCCATCTGCTCCGTGGCCGCCGTCCGCGACATCGAGTCGCGCCACGGCGGCGCCGCGCCGCCGCTGATGGAGCGCGCCGGCGCGGCCGCCGTGCCGCAGGCACTGACTTTCGTCGAACGCTCCGGCCTGCCGCCGCTGATCGTCTGCGGACCGGGCAACAATGGCGGCGACGGCTTCGTCCTCGCCCGCCTGCTGCGCGAGCGCGGCGTCCAACCCGTCGTCGTTTTCGCAGGCGACGCGGCGCGCTTGCCCACCGATGCGCGCGGCGCGCTCGACGCCTATCACGCCGGCGGCGGCAAGATTGTGCAGGAGATTCCCGCTGGCGACTTCTCCCTGGGAGTGGATGCGCTTTTCGGCATCGGCCTGCAGCGCCCCGTCGAAGGCGGCCATGCCACGCTCATCGCCCGCATCAACGCCCTCGGCTGCCCGGTGCTCGCCCTCGACGTGCCGAGCGGGCTGTGCGCCGACACCGGCCGTGTGCTGGGGTGCGCGGTCAAGGCCGACCTCACGGCCACCTTCATCGCGCTCAAGCCGGGCTTGCTCACCCTGGACGGGCCGGATCATTGCGGCGAAGTCAGCGTGCACGACCTGGGCCTTGCGCCGGAAGAAAGCCGTCCGGCCGAAGGCCGCGTCGTCTCGCCGGCGCTGTTCGCCGAACGACTGCAGCCGCGGCCGCACAACAGCCACAAGGGCATGATGGGCGGCGTCGGCATCCTCGGCGGCGCGCCGGGCATGGCCGGTGCGGCGCTGCTCGCCGGCCGCGCCGCACTGAAGCTCGGCGCCGGCCGCGTCTTCGTCGGCCTGCTCGACGATGCGGCACTCAGCGTCGACACCGACCAGCCGGAACTGATGCTGGGCAAGCCGGCGGAACTGCTCGCCCAGGCGCATGCCACGGCGCTGGCCGTTGGTCCCGGCCTCGGCCAGGGCAAGAACGCGCTGGGCCTGCTCAGGCAGGCGGTCGCCACAGAAAAGCCGCTGCTGCTCGACGCCGATGCGCTGAATCTCGTCGCTGCCCATCCCGTGCTGGCGAACCGGTTGCGCAGACGCGCCGCCCCGACCCTGATCACGCCGCATCCGCTCGAGGCGGCGCGGCTGCTCGGCAGCGACATCGAAGCAGTGCAGAGCGACCGCCTGCGCGCCGCCCGCGCGCTGGCCGGGAAATTCAAGGCCCACACGGTGCTGAAGGGCTGCGGCAGCATCATCGCCTCACCCGATGGCCGATGGTTCATCAACACCAGCGGCAATCCGGGCATGGCCAGCGCCGGCATGGGCGACGTGCTCAGCGGCTTTGCGGTTTCGCTGCTGGCGCAAGGCTGGGAGGGTGAAGCGGCCCTGCTCTGCGCCGTGCACCTGCATGGCGCGGCCGCCGACGGACTTGTCGATGCAGGTGTCGGACCGGCAGGACTCACGGCCGGCGAGACCATCGACGCCGCGCGGCAGCGCTTCAATACCTGGATCCATCCCTGAAATGAATCACCCACCTCCCGCGCAGCGCCCCCTGCGCGGCATAGTCCTGTTCATGCTGGCGCTGATGCTGTTCGCCCTGCTGGATGCCACTGCCAAGCACCTCACCGCCACATTTGCCGTGCCGCTGCTGGTGTGGGCGCGCTACACCCTGCATTTCCTCATCATGCTGGTGTTCGTCGCACCCTCCATGCGCAGCCAGCTCGTCCGCACGGACAACCTGGGTTTGCAGGTCCTGCGCGCCCTGGCGCTGGTGGGCACCACCGGTTTCGCCATGATGGCGTTCCGCAGCATGCCGCTGGCCGAGGCGACGGCGGTGCTGTTCCTCGCCCCCCTGCTGGTGACCCTGCTGGCCGGGCCCCTCCTGGGCGAGCGCATCGGCGCGGGCCGCTGGGCAGTGGTTTTCATCGGCTTTGCCGGGGTGCTGCTGATCGCGCGCCCGGGCGGCGCGCTCAATCCGGCGGGAATCCTCTGGGCGCTGGCCGGCGCCGCCTGCTACGCCCTCTACCAGATCCTGACGCGGCGCCTGAGCCACGCCGAGCATCCGCTCACCCTGCTCTTCTACACGGCGCTGGTGGGCACCGCCGTGATGAGCCTGGTGCTGCCGTGGTTCTGGTTCGAATTCACGCCCAGCCCGCTGCAATGGCTGATGATTGCCTCGCTCGGCTTCTACGGCGGAGTGGGCCATTTCATCCTGATCCGCGCCTTCCGCCTGGCGCCGGCGTCCGTGCTGACGCCCTTCGGCTACACGCAGTTGATCTGGGCTGCACTGCTCGGCTGGCTGGTGTTCGGGCATGTCCCCGACACGTTGTCCGCGGCCGGCATGGCCGTCATCGCTGCCGCCGGCCTGTGGCTTGCCCTGGGCGAGCGGCGGGATAGGGATAGAGCATGTTGAACGCAATGCTCTGGCCGAAGCCCTGCACGATGCGCACATGCTCGCGGCGGAACTCGCGCGCCTGGTGCAGGCCGCAGGAGTGGGCAATCATGTCGATTTCCTTGTTCATGTTGCGGCAGTAGTTGGCGACGCGCTCCGCCTTGTCGGCCACGACGAGGCCGCGCTGCAGGCGCGGATTGTGCGTGGTGACGCCGGCCGGGCAGGTGTTGGCGTGGCAGCGCAGCGCCTGGATGCAGCCCAGGGCGAACATGAAGCCGCGCGCCGTGTTCACGAAGTCCGCCCCCGCCGAAAGCGCCCAGGCCGCGCGCGCCGAGGTGACCAGCTTGCCCGCGGCGATCACCCGCACGCGCTCGCGCAGGCCGGTCTCGATCAGCGCATCGACGACACGCGGCAATGCTTCGTCGATGGACAACGCCATATGATCGGCCAGCGCCTGCGGTGCGGCGCCGCTGCCGCCCTCGCCGCCATCCACGGCGATGAAATCCGGCGCGAAGGCGATGCCGCGCCGCGCCACCGCCTCGCACAGCTCGTTCATGAACTGCCAGCCGCCGATCGCCGTCTTGATGCCCACCGGCTTGCCGGTGATGTCGCGCACGGTGGCGATGCGCTCGATCAGCTCGTCGGCGCTGGCGATGTCGCGATGTCGGTTGGGACTGATCGAGTCCTGCCCCTCGGGAATGCCGCGGATGGCGGCGATTTCCGTCGTCACCTTGCCGCCGAGGAGCACGCCGCCCTTGCCCGGCTTGGCGCCCTGCGACAGTTTGATCTCGAAGGCACGGACGTTCTCGTGCGCGGCGAGTTCCTTCAACCGCTCAGCCGATAATCGGCCGTCCGCATCGCGCACGCCGTACTTCGCCGTGCCGATCTGCATGATGAGGTCGCAGCCGCCTTCGAGGTGATACGGGCTGAGGCCGCCCTCCCCGGTGTCCAGCCAGCAGCCGGCTTCAGCCGCGCCGCGCGAGAGGGCGCGCACCGCCGGCTTCGAGATGGCGCCGTAGCTCATGCCGCTGATATTGACGACCGAGCGGGCGACGAACGGCTTCTCGCACCAACCTTCGCCGATCGTCAGCGGCGGGGTCGGCAACTGCTCCTCCTCGATCACCGGGAACGGCGCATTGACGAAGACCAGAGAGCCGGGCTCGTGCAGGTTGTAGGTCGAGCCGAAACCAATGATGCCGCCTTCGTTCTTGGCCAGGCGGTAGACCCAGCCCCGCGTCGAGCGGTTGAAGGGCATCTCGTCGCGTTCGCCGGTGAAGAAGTACTGGCGGAAGTACTCGCCCATCTGCTCGAAGAAATAGCGCAGGCGGCCGATGATCGGGTAGTTGCGCAGGACGGTATGCTTCTTCTGCGTGATGTCCTTGACGTACCAGAACACCAGGATGACGAAGAGGCCGATGGCGAGCAGGGTGCCGGCGCTGACCGAAAGTACGCTCATGAGACCGGACATACCGCCTCCTGATCTGTAAAATGGTTCCATCAGAATAGCGTTGACGGCACTCTTCATGGAAACTTCAGGGCAGTTCGCTGCTGAAATCGAACGGAACGTCGCCGCCGCCCTGGCCGAGGACATCGGCAGCGGCGACCTGACCGCCCTGCTCACCCCGGCCGGCCACCCGGCGCGCGGCATCGTCGTCAGCCGCGAGGAGGCCGTCCTGTGCGGAACCGAGTGGTTCGATGCCTGCTTTGCCAGCCTGGATGCCCATGCTCGCATCCACTGGCACACCCGCGACGGCGCGCGCGTCCATGCCGGCCAGACGCTGTGCGAGATCGACGCCGACACGCGCGCCCTGCTCACCGCCGAGCGGCCGGCGCTGAATTTCCTGCAACTGCTCTCCGGCACGGCCACGACGACGCGAAAGTTCGTGGAGGCCGTCGCCGGCACGCAGGCGAAGATCGTCGACACGCGCAAGACCCTGCCCGGCCTGCGCCTGGCACAGAAGTACGCCGTGCGCTGCGGCGGCGGCACCAACCACCGCCTTGGCCTCTACGACGGCATCCTCATCAAGGAAAACCACATCCTGGCCGCCGGCGGCGTGGCGCCGGTGCTGGCGCAGGCCCGCGCCCTGGCGCCGCAGGGCGTCTTCATCCAGATCGAGGTGGAAACCCTGGAGCAGCTTGCCGAAGCACTCGCGGCCGACGCGAACATGATTCTGCTCGACAACATGGATCTGGCACAGATGCGCCGCGCCGTCGCCCTGACGGCGGGGCGTGCGCAACTGGAAGCCTCCGGTGGTGTGGATTTGTCGAAGGTGCGGGCGATTGCCGAAACCGGCGTCAACCGCATCTCCATCGGCAGCCTGACCAAGGACGTGCGGGCGATCGACCTGTCCCTGCGGCATGTGGAGAAATAAGCCCGGATTGTCCATTGGCCGATGAGTCATGCCAACAGCCGTTCGTGGTGAGCCGTGAGCTTGTCGAACGGTCGAACCATGAACGGCCCTTCGACAGGCTCAGGGCGAACGGTTTTCCGGCTAATGGACAATCCGGGATAAAGCTGCCTTGCCTTGGCTGCGTGAAACAGGTATAAATCTGCGACTGTCCGGGCGCTGCGGCGCCATGGCCTGAACTACAGCCTGACCAACAAGCATGACGGGAGCTACTTGATGCTGTTCATCCTCTACTACGTTGTCGCGATAACCGTGCTGATCCTGCACTTCACCGGTTTCCTGACGCGCCACAACCTCGAATGGCTGATCCTGGTCCTTGCCGTGACGGTTTTCCCGGCCGTCATCTACCTGTAGCACCCCTCCCGCGCGGGTAACGCACGAAAGGTCCGCGCTCACGTCCGGGCGGCGATGAACGCCTTCACCGCCGCAGCATCCGCATCCATCACCTCGACCCGTTGCGGCAGGGTTTCGATGCCTTCCAGTGCCTCCGGGCGCGTCGGTTCGCGGCCGAGTGCCTCGCGGATGGTCTCGGCGAACTTCACCGGCTGTGCCGTCTCCAGTACCACCATCGGCACGCCAGGCTCACGGTGGGCCAGCGCCACCTTGAGGCCGTCGGCGGTGTGCGGATCGATCAGCACGCCGTAGCGCTCCCAGGCGGCGCGGATCGTCGCCAGGCGGTCGGCATGGCTGCTGGTGCCCGAGACGAAGCGGAAATCCGGCAGGCGTTGCATGTAGGGCGTGCCGCGCAGGTCGAAGCTGCCGCCTGCGTCCACTTTCGCCCACCACTCGCGCACCACGGCGGCGTCGCGCCCGGCCAGGTCGAAGGCGAAGCGCTCGAAGTTGGACGCCCTGGAGATGTCCATCGAGGGGCTCGATGTGACGTGGGTTTCCTTTGTCGCGCGCGGACGGTAGACGCCGGTGCGGAAAAACTCGTCGAGCACGTCGTTCTCGTTGGTCGCCAGCACCAGGCGGCGGATCGGCAGGCCCATCATGCGCGCGACGTGGCCGGCGCAGATGTTGCCGAAGTTGCCCGAGGGCACGGCGAAGGCGACGACCTCGTCGTTCGAACGGGTGGCCTCGAAATAGCCCTTGAAGTAGTACACGATCTGGGCGGCGACGCGCGCCCAGTTGATCGAGTTAACCGCGCCGATCCTGTACTTCGCCTTGAAGGCCGCGTCATTGGAGACCGCCTTGACGATGTCCTGGCAGTCGTCGAACATGCCGCGGATGGCGATGTTGAAGATGTTGGCGTCCGGCAGGGAATACATCTGCGCGCGCTGGAACTCGCTCATCAGGCCGTGCGGCGACAGCATGAAGACCTTGACCCCATGCTTGCCGCGCATGGCGTACTCGGCCGCCGAACCGGTATCGCCCGAGGTGGCGCCGAGGATGTTGATGGTCTCGCCGCGCTGCTCCAGCACATACTCGAACAGGTTGCCGAGCAACTGCATGGCCATGTCCTTGAAGGCCAGCGTCGGCCCGTTCGACAGTTCCAGCAGGTGCAGCCCCGGCTCCAGGGTGGTGAGCGGCGTGATATCCGCGGCATCGCGTCCCGGCCGGCAGTGGCGATAGGTCTGGGCCGTATAGGTGCGGTCGACCAGTGTCTTCAGGTCGCAGGCCGGGATGTCGGTGATGAATTTCTCCAGCACGCGCAGCGCCAGCGCGTGGTAGGGCAGCGCGCGCCACTCGTCCAGCTCGGCGCGCGAGACCTGCGGATAGGCCTCCGGCAGGTAGAGGCCGCCGTCGGGCGCCAGGCCGCCGAGCAGGATGTCGCAGAAGGATTGGGCGGGCGCCAGCCCTCTCGTGGAGATGTATTTCATTTCAGTCAGGCTCGTATTTCGATGAAGTTTCGTCGTAAAGGGCCCTAAAGGGTTTGTTGGCATGGCTCAGACTGCAGTGAAGATCAGCGAACTGCGGGCGCAGCGCCGACAGTAAACTCGACGCGATTACCTTTTGCGTCGGTGCCAATACCCGCAGAGCCCTTGCCAGAGCCAAATGATTCAAAGGTTCCAGTTGCAGATAAGCCATTCGTACACGCCACCGCCCACTGACCACTACTGGAACCTGTGAACTCGAAGAGACCGCTGCACTCGCCCTCGCCGCCAGGAAGGGTAGCCTTCACATTACCCTTTAGCCCGCGATCTGACAGATGGGCCGTTCCGGAGATCAACTTCAAATAGCCGTCCCAACGCAGCGCAATTGGTCTGACATCGTCTGTCAACTTCTTGGGACCAGCCGATCGGGCTGCAGGCGCGGTATTAACGGACACCTCCGCCGAGCCGTCCCGCCTATCGACGGAGACGAACTTGATAGCGTTTGAGTGATCCAATTTCTGCCAGTTCTTCTCGCCGCAGACAAGCGTTCCCTTGGCCTCCTGGTAGTACACGCTATCCCAGACGGCGTTGGCAACGATTTCTGCCTTTACCCACCCCGAATCGGAACGATAGAGACGTCTGACTTCTGCAGATTCTGAAAACCTGATGTCTCCACTCAGCTTCCGGCCGCTATCCTGCACATATTGGTAGTAGGTACAACGCTGTTTTGTCAGATCCCCAATACGCACAGCGATATTGCGATCAGCTTCATTCACCGACGGATCTTTTCTCAAGTCAGTAGTGGCAAGGCAGCCTGAGAGGATCGGCATCGGCAACAGCAGGTTCAAAGTTTGCAGGCGCTGCATGATGTCATCCTATGCAATCGGATTCAGAAAGACAGGGTCAGACCCCAATGGGGTAAATAGGGGTCAGCCCCCTAATTACTCCTTGGTTGTATTTACGCGCTCAAAAGTCAGTCTCTACAAGACGGCGACAGCAGCAAAATCAGGGATCAAGACGAAGACACATTAGCCATCAACGCGCTTGCGCTGTACCCGCGTTCGAGAGCCGGTGTGTGATGTTTGCCTGGCAAGCGCCAACAGACCCGAAAGCGCCTCATTGACTGCCGCAGCGGTCGGAAAGGCCTTGGCAACCTCGTCATTCAACAGAACCAGGTTGGTCCCTTTTTCGTGGCGCGCGAAGTATTTGCCGCGCGTTCCCTTGCCCAGGTCTTCGCGCCGGTATTCAGTGCACATTTCGTCTTTATGCTTGGTCATAGAACCTCTCTCATGCACTACGGCATTCCCGCATCGAGCAGCCCGGCCGTTTCCAGACTGGCGCGCCATTGCCGGTAGCGGGCAGCCAACGCGCGAGCGGCTTCGATGGCCGCCAGCAGCGCGGCGAAGCGCAGTTCCGGCCTATCGGGATACTCATGCGCCAGCCGGTTGCGGACTTCACGCCACGCCAGCCAACTATCCACGTCGACGTAGCCAAGCTTTTCCAGCCGGTTGAGCCGGTCGCGCATGGCCCAGTCTTCACATGGCTCCTCCAGCGCGACGAGCGTGGCCGGGACAAGGCGCTCGCCCACCGCGTCCTGCAGCTTGATGAAGCGGAACAGCAATTGATCCACCAGCCGGACGCAGCCGCGATCCGCTTCCAGCGCTTTCCAGTCGGCGGCGGGGCGCCTGTCCCATTCCGCCAGCGCCTCGGCAAGCGTCCCCACGTGGCGATCGGCCTCCCAGACGGCGGCGGCAAGCTTTTCAGTCGTGTTCATATCCGCGCGAGCAGAATGCCCGTTCGTTTTGCCGCGGCCACCACGGGCCTCGGATCCAGTTCATCACCGGCGGTGATGACGACGTCGATGCGCTGCTCTTCAAGGGTGCGCCAGATGCGGGCCACGAAGCGAGTCCGCCGTTCCACCTGCTCCGCCGGACTCATGGATCGTGGCGTTTCAACGAGAAGATCGATATCCCCGCCGCGCCGATCATCGTTCGCACGGGAGCCGAAAAGGAACACGGCCGTACCCGTGTCGAAGGCCTCACGGGCAGCCTGCGCGATGGTGTTCCGCTCTATCGGATTAAGTCTCATGTTGCGTCATCTTTCAGGTAATCGAACAGATCGTCAACAGGCGTATCGGAATCGTCGGCTACCCAGCCCTCCCCCTCCCTACCGCCCGGCGGCGCGAGCTTGCTCTTACGTGGAGAGAGGATGCAATCGCCGTATTGGGGAGACTGACTTTTCCCGTCACGGCTCACGCCGCCCCCCTCTCCCCGGCCCCTCTCCCCGCAAGCGGGGCGAGGGGAGTTTTGCCTTCTGCCCGATTCCGGTGGAAAAGGCCGGCAGGCACCGGCTCAGTTCAGCTCTTCCAGTCGCAGGCGCACCACCTTGCCCTTCACCACCGGCAGCGCCTCGATGCGGGCGATGGCGGCGTCGGCGTTCTTCTCCAGGGTCTGGTGGGTGAGCATGATGATGTCGGTCTGCTCCTCGCCCTCGGCCGGCTCCCTCTGGATCATGGCGTCGATGGAGATCTGCTGGTCGGCGAGGATGCGCGTGATGTCGGCCAGCACGCCGGGGCGGTCCTCGACGCGCATGCGGAAGTAGTACGACGTCTCCACCTCGCCCATCGCCAGCACCGGGATGGCCTTCACCGCATCGGGCTGGAAGGCGAGGTGCGGCACGCGGTGCTCGGGGTCGGCGGTGTGCATGCGGGTGACGTCCACCAGGTCGGCGATGACGGCGCTGGCCGTCGGCTCGGCGCCGGCGCCCTTGCCGTAATAGAGCGTGGCGCCGACGGCGTCGCCCTTCACCAGCACGGCGTTCATGGCGCCCTCGACGTTGGCGATCAGGCGCTTCGTCGGGATCAGCGTCGGGTGCACGCGCAGTTCCACGCCATTGGCGGTGCGCCGGGTAATGCCGAGCAGCTTGATGCGGTAGCCGAGCTGCTCGGCGTAGCGGATGTCCTCGGCCTGGAGCTTGCTGATGCCCTCGATATGGCACTTGTCGAACTGCATCGGGATGCCGAAGGCGATGGCCGACATGATGGTCAGCTTGTGCGCGGCGTCCACGCCCTCGACGTCGAAGGTCGGGTCGGCTTCGGCGTAGCCGAGGCGCTGCGCCTCCTTCAGCACCGTCTCGAAGGAGAGGCCCTTGTCGCGCATCTCGGAGAGGATGAAGTTGGTGGTGCCGTTGATGATGCCGGCGATCCACTCGATGCGGTTGGCGGTGAGGCCCTCGCGCAGCGCCTTGATGATGGGGATGCCGCCGGCCACCGCCGCCTCGAAGGCGACCATGACGCCCTGCTTCTGCGCCGCGGCGAAGATCTCGTTGCCGTGCAGCGCGAGCAGCGCCTTGTTGGCGGTGACGACGTGCTTGCCGTTCTCGATGGCCTTCAGCACCAGGTCCTTGGCCACGCCGCAGCCACCGATCAGCTCGACGACGATATCGACTTCCGGATCGGCGACAACGGAATACGCGTCGTCGGTGACGCGGCAGGCGCCAGCCGTAATCTTTATCGCCAGCTCGACGTTCTTGTCGGCGACGACCGAAATGCGGATGGGCCGGCCGGCGCGGCGGGTGATCTCCTCCTGGTTGCGCTGGAGGACGGTGAAGGTGCCGCCGCCGACGGTGCCGATGCCGAGCAGGCCTACGTTGATGGGTTTCATTTGAGGTTTTTCCTGAAACAGAAGCCGGAGATGTGCATCCCCTCGCGAAAATAGAACTTGTGCGCGCCCGCCCGCTGCGCGCCGGAATCGAGCGCCAGCACGTCGCAGCCGAGCCGGCGCGCCTTGTCTTCCAGGTGGCCGAGCAGGGCCTTGCCGACGCCGCGCGAGCGCCGCGCCTCGTCGATCACCAGGTCGTCGACATACAGCCGCCGGCCCTCGTAGGTGTTCTCGATCAATCGCCACAGCGCCACGCCGGCTACCGCCTCGCCCTCCGCCGCCACCGCCAGCCGCCCGCCGTTGGCGAACACCTGCGCCAGCCGAGCGGCGTAATCCGCCGGCAAAGTCGTGCGCAACTGGCGATGGACAGTCTCGGCGCGTCCGAGCCAGATCGGTTCGACGACGCGGCCGCTGTCGTCCGTAACGTCAACCACTCTCATGTGCCGTGCCGCTTGCGGTAATGCCCGAGGAAGCGCGCGATGCGGCCGATGGCCTCGCGCAGATCGTCGACATTGGGCAGGAAGACGACGCGGAAATGATCCGGCGTCGGCCAGTTGAAGCCGGTGCCCTGCACCAGCAGCACCTTCTCCTCGAGCAGCAACTCGAGGATGAACTGCTGGTCGTCGGCGATCGGATAGAGCTTCGGGTCGAGGCGCGGAAAAAGATACAGCGCCGCCTTCGGCTTGACGCAGGTGACGCCGGGAATCTGCGTGAGCAACTCCCAGGCAAGGTCGCGCTGCTTCGCCAGGCGACCGCCCGGGGCGACGAGATCGAGGATGCTCTGGTGGCCGCCCAGCGCCGTCTGGATGGCGTATTGGCCCGGCACGTTGGAGCACAGCCGCATCGAGGCCAGCATGTCTAGGCCCTCGATGTAGTCGCGGGCATGGCGCAGCTCGCCGGAAACGACCATCCAGCCGGCGCGGAATCCGCAGGCGCGGTAGTTCTTCGACAGGCCGTTGAAGGTGACGAAAAGGACGTCGTCGGCCAGCGAGGCGATCGAGGTGTGCGTGGCGCCGTCGTAGAGCACCTTGTCGTAGATCTCGTCGGCGAAGACGATGAGCTGGTGCTGGCGCGCGATCCCGATGATCTCGCGCAGCAGGTCGTCGGGGTACAGCGCGCCGGTCGGGTTGTTCGGATTGATCAGCACGATGGCCCGCGTCGCCGGACCGATCTTGCCGCGGATGTCGGCGAGGTCGGGCAGCCAGCCGGCGCCCTCGTCGCACAGGTAATGGCGCGGCGTGCCTCCGGTGAGGCTCACCGCAGCCGTCCACAGCGGGTAGTCGGGGGCCGGCACCAGCACCTCGTCGCCGTTGTTGAGCAGGGCCTGCATGGCCATGACGATCAGTTCGGAGACGCCGTTGCCGATGAAGATGTCGTCGATGCCGACGCCGGCGATGGCCTTCTGCTGGCAGTAATGCATGATCGCCTTGCGCGCGGCGAAGAGGCCCTTGGAATCGGAATAGCCCGAGGCGTCGCGCAGGTTGTGGATGACGTCCACGACGATTTCTTCCGGCGCCTCGAAGCCGAACGGCGCCGGGTTGCCGATGTTCAGCTTGATGATGCGATGGCCCTCCTCCTCCATCTGCCGGGCGCGGGCCAGCACCGGCCCGCGGATGTCGTAGCAGACGTTGGCGAGCTTGGTCGACTTGAGCACCGGTTGCATTACAGCAGCCCATCCTTTCGGAACATGTCCTTGATGCCACGCACCGCCTGGCGGGTGCGCTCCTCGTTCTCGATCAGCGCGAAGCGCACGTGGTCGTCGCCGTAGTCGCCGAAGCCGATGCCCGGGCTGACCGCCACCCTGGCCTCCGCCAGCAATTTCTTGGCGAACTCCAGCGAGCCGAGTTTCTCATAGGCCGGCGGAATTTTCGCCCAGATGTACATCGAGGCCTTCGGCACCTCGACCATCCAGCCGGCCTCGTGCAGCCCCCTGGCCAGCACGTTGCGGCGGTTCTGGTACTTCAGGCGCACTTCCTCGACGCAGTCCTGCGGGCCGTCCAGCGCGATGACCGAGGCGACCTGCAGCGGCGTGAAGGTGCCATAGTCGTGGTAGCTCTTGATGCGTGCCAGGGCATTGCACAGGTCGCGGTTGCCGACCATGTAGCCGATGCGCCAGCCGGCCATGTTGTAGCTCTTCGACATGGTGAAGAACTCCACCGCCACGTCGCGCGCGCCCGGCACCTGCATGATGGACGGTGCCTTGTAGCCGTCGAAGACGATGTCGGCATAGGCGAGGTCGTGCACCACCAGGATGTCGTGCTGTTTCGCCAGCGCCACGACGCGCTCGAAGAAATCCAGCTCGACGCAGCGCGCGGTCGGGTTGCTCGGGAAGCCGAGGATCATCATCTTCGGCTTGGGCGTGCACTCGCGGATGGCGCGCTGCAGCTCCTCGAAGAAATCCGCGTCCGGCGTCATGCGCACCGAGCGGATGTCGGCGCCGGCGATGATGGCGCCGTAGATGTGGATCGGGTACGAAGGATTCGGCACCAGCACGGTGTCGCCGCGATCCAGCGTGGCGAGCATCAGGTGGGCCAGGCCCTCCTTCGAACCGATGGTGACGACGGCTTCCGCCTCCGGGTCGAAATCCACGTCGTAGCGGCGCTTGTACCAGTCGCAGATCGCCTTGCGCAGCCGCGGGATGCCCTTCGACACCGAGTAGCCATGCGTGTCGCCGCGCTGCGTCGCCTCGACCAGCTTGTCGACGATGTGTCGCGGTGTGGCCCCGTCGGGGTTGCCCATGCTCATGTCGATGATGTCCTCGCCGCGGCGGCGGGCGGCCATCTTCAGCTCGCCCGTGATGTTGAAGACATAGGGCGGCAAGCGCTTGATCCTGGGGAAATCCTTCATTTCGGCAGTGCAGCAAAAAAGTTATAATGTTACCCGACACAATACCCTGAGACAAATCAGTCTCATAGACAAATTTCATGAAGCTTCACCTCGACAACCCGGCCAACCGGAATCTTGTCACCGGCTACGGCGCGGGTTATGTCGCCATCAACCATCGCCAGGTCCACGCCAGTCTGATCCTGCTGCCCGACCGCATCATCGAGGGCTGGGGCGTGGCGGGCTTCGACGCGCTTGTCGAGGCGGATTTCGCGGCGATACGAAATCTGGCCCCGGAGATCGTGCTGTTCGGCACGGGGGGCCGCCAGCGCTTTCCTTCGCCGCAGCTCCTGCGGCCCCTGATCGAGGCCCGCATCGGCTGCGAAGTCATGGATTTGCCCGCCGCCTGCCGCACCTTCAACATCCTCATGGCGGAAGGCCGGCTGGTCGCCGCCGCCTTGCTCATCGATCCCGTCGAACAATGAACCTCGCACTGAGAGTCGAGGCCGCCACCTGCCGCGGCACCCTCGTCGGCGTGCCGCGCCTGGTCGACGCCCTGCGCAGGGCGGAGGCGCAAGCGACCTTTTACTTCAACCTCGGCCCGGACCATAGCGGCCGCAGGCTGGGATCCCTGCTGGCAGCATCCAGGAAAGGCGCCTCGGCCCTGAGCCGCCATGGCCTGGCCACCCTGCTCTACGGCACACTGCTGCCCGGCCCGGACATCGGCAGCCGATGCGCCGACATCCTGCGCGGGGTTCGCGACGCCGGCTTCGGCACCGGCGTGCTCGGTTGGGACTGCGCCGCATGGCAGCGCCGCGCAGCGGACGCCTCCCCGTCATGGACGGCGAAGCAAATGCAGCGCGCGATTTCGCGTTACGAAAATATCTTTGGCGAGGCGCCGAAAACCCATGCCGCCGCCGGCTGGCAGATGAACCCGCACGCCCTGCGCCTGACCCAGCGCCTGGGATTCGGCTATGCGTCGGACACGCGCGGCAGCCATCCCTTCATCCCCGTCTGGAACGCCGAAGTCGTGCTCTGTCCGCAACTGCCGACCACGCTGCCGACCCTGGACGAGCTGCTGGGCCGAGATGGCTGCACGCCAGATACGGTTCATGAACGCCTGCTGGCGCTGACCGCGCAGCCTCCGCCGGCCGGCCACGTCTTCACTGTGCAGGCTGAACTCGAGGGGCAGATGCTGCTGCCCGTCTTCGAGAAACTGCTGGGGGGCTGGAAGGAGCAAGGCTACGACATCGTTTCGCTGGACGGTTTATTCGAAGCGATCGACGCCAGCCGGCTGCCGCGGCATGAACTGGTGCGCGGCATGATCGAAGGCCGCGCCGGCACGCTGATGCTGCAGGGGCCGGAGTTCCTCGCGTGATGCGTCTGCGCGCTTGCGCCTGTCGCGGAATTCATCAACAATGCAAGCGCCCATGATCGTTGATTGCCCCGTTCCCGACTTCACCCTGCCGGCCACTGGCAACCAGACATTTACCCTGTCCCAGGCGCAAGGTCGCACCCTCGTCCTCTACTTCTATCCAAAGGACAGCACGCCCGGCTGCACCACCGAGGCTGGCGAATTCCGCGACCTGCATGCAGGATTCCGCAAGGCCGGCTGCGCCGTCTATGGCATCTCGCGCGACAGCATCCGATCGCACGAAAACTTCAAGGCAAAGCTGAAGCTGCCCTTCGACCTGCTGTGCGACTCCGATGAGACCGCCTGCGCGGCATTCGGTGTCATCAGGCAAAAAGTGCTCTATGGCAAGCCGGTGCGCGGCATCGAGCGCAGCACTTTCGTCATCGACGCCAAAGGCGTGCTGCGGCGCGAATGGCGCGGCGTCAAGGCGCCCGGCCATGCCGCCGAAGTGCTCGAATTCGTAAAATCCCTCAAGAGAACCTGATGAACGCCAAGAAGCATCCCGCCACGAAGCTCTTCGTCCTCGACACCAACGTGCTCATGCACGATCCGACCAGCCTGTTCCGCTTCGAGGAGCATGACATCTTCGTGCCGATGATGACCCTGGAGGAGCTCGACAACAACAAAAAGGGCATGTCCGAGGTGGCGCGCAATGCCCGCCAGGCCAGCCGCATGCTGGACGCCATCGTCGGCGGTTTCGCGGACCACATCGAACTCGGCATCCCGCTCGACGAACCCTCGAGCCAGCTCGCCAGCGGCCGCCTGTTCCTGCAGACGGAGCCGATCAACGGCGCCCTGCCCCCCACCCTGCCGACGGCCAAGGCCGACAACCAGATCATCGGCGTGGTGATGCATCTCATCGGCAAGCAGCCGCAGCGCGAGGTAATCCTCGTCTCCAAGGACATCAACATGCGCATCAAGGCCCGTGCGCTCGGGCTGAACGCGCAGGACTACTACAACGACAAGGTGCTGGAGGACACCGACCTCCTGTACACCGGCACGCGCGAACTGCCTGCCGACTTCTGGGAGGTCAACGGCAAGGACATGGAGTCCTGGAAGCAGGACAGCCGCACGCTCTACCGCATCAAGGGCCCGCTCTGCCCGGACCTGCTCATCAACGAATTCCTCTGGCAGGACGGCGAGACGCCCTTCCATGCCATCGTGCGCGAGAAAAGCGGCAAGAGCGCGGTGCTGGAACTGCTGAAGGACTACGGCCATCAGAAGAACAATATCTGGGGCATCACGGCGCGCAACCGCGAACAGAATTTCGCCCTCAACCTGCTGATGGATCCGGAGATCGACTTCATCACCCTGCTCGGCCAGGCCGGCACCGGGAAAACGCTGCTGACCCTGGCGGCGGGCCTGACGCAGACGCTGGAAAACAAGCTCTACAGCGAGATCATCATCACCCGCGTCACCGTGCCGGTGGGCG